>Ga0196963_10000112_pt1 | contig 86959 bp, 81 predicted proteins | sample S1_5metaG_FD_148600 | JGI IMG/M metagenome (GOLD analysis project Ga0196963, IMG submission 148600) | Soil microbial communities from Anza Borrego desert, Southern California, United States - S1_5 | ecosystem: Environmental > Terrestrial > Soil > Desert | place: USA: California | collected... | reverse complement strand
ATCGCTGCGGCTCGGCGCCGGCCTGGGCGGGGGCCAGGCGGTCAGAAGTTGACCCGGGCGGTCAGCCGAATATCGCGTCCCGCGAGCGGCGCCACGTCCTTCAGGAAGCTGGCATGGCGGCGGGCGTCGACGTCGAACAGATTGTTGACCGAGAGCGTGATGCTGGTGTTGCGGTTGCGCTTCAACGGCCTGACCTGCAACGAGGCATTGACCAGGGTGAAGCCGCGCGTCGGCGTTTCGAAAGCCGCGAGCCGGTTCTGCCCGGCGGTCCACTCCACCTCGACGCGGCCGTGGACCCGCGCCGCCTGCGCTTCGAGCGCGCCCATCAGGCGGAGCGGGGGAATGCGCGGCGCCGGGCCCTCCCCCTCGACGGTCGCCCGCACATAATCGGCGACCGCGTCGGCGTTGAGCGTGATCCCGCCGGTTTCAGCCAGCCGCACCGAGCCCTCCAGCTCGACGCCCGTGTAGCGCGCATCCGCCTGGCCGATCCGGAACACCGGCAGCTCGTCGACGAACGCGCCGGTACGGCGCTCGAAGATGTAATTTTGGAACCAGCTGCGGAACACCGAGGCCGAGAGGCTGTAGCCGTCCCCCTCGGCGTTGAACGTGGCTTCGAGACCCCAGCTCTTCTCCAGGCGCAGGTCCGGATCGCCGATCTCGAAGGCCTGAGTGCCGGCATGGGGGCCGTTGGCGAACAGCTCCTCGGCCGAGGGCGCGCGCTGGCTGTGCGAACCGTTGAGGCCGAAGCGAAGGCCATCGGACAGCTCATAGCTGGCGCCGAGCGAGCCCGAAACCGCGTCGAAGCCGCGCTTCAGCGCAGGATTGCCGAGGTCCGGGTCCGCCTCCGCGGTGACCATCTGCCGCTCGTAGCGCGCGCCGGCCTCGGCCCGAAGCTTCCCCTTCTCATAGGTTTGGAGGACGAACAGGCCGAATTGCGAAGTCCGGTTCTCGGGCAGGAACTTCTCGTCGCCGACGACGTCGAGATGACGGCGGAAATATTGCGCGCCGAAGCCGCCGCCCCAGCCGCCGCGGTTCGCCTGGACCGCCTCCAGCCGCCCCTCCATCCCCTTGGTGACGAAGGTGGTGCCGATCTCGCCCGTCTCCTCGAGCTCGTCGTGGCGATAGTCGGAATAGCCGGCGCGGAAGCGGACGCTTTCGACGAAGCCGTCGCCGGCGTCGATCTCCGCTCGAGCGTCGGCGCGTTTCTGGCGGACGTCGATGCGCGGTGCCTCGGCCTCGACGCCGGGCTCGAGCGAATAGCGGACCGGGACGCCGTAGCGGCTGTCGTAGCGGTTGACCGAGAGTCCGAAATTGGAGTCGCCGCTGACATAGCCGAGGCCGAGCGCGACGTCGGACGTCTCGGCGGCGGTATTGGGCAGGCGGTCCCTCGCCTCGGCCAGCGCCCGGACCGCAGGGTCCGGGCTCGCGGCGGCCTCGGCGCGCAGCTGCCTCGACAGGACGAAGTCGCCGATGCGCAGATCGTCGCTCTTGCTGTAATTGCCGTCGGCGTGGATCACCCACTTGCGGCCGAGGGGGACATCGATCGTGCCGTTGATCGAGCGCTCGTCGGAGGCCGAGCCGTAAGTGAGGATGCCGGCGACGTGAACCGGCTCGTCGGGCACCCGCCGCGGGATGCGCGTGCCGATCACATTGACGACGCCGCCGATCGCCGCCGATCCGAACAGCAGGGCCGAAGGACCGCGAAGCACCTCGATCCGGTCGGCCGTCAGAGGATTGATGGCGACGGCGTGATCGACGCTGGTGTTGGACGCGTCGAGGCTGCCGATGCCGTCGGTCAGCACCCGCACCCGCTCGCCCTGGAAGCCGCGCAGCACCGGCCGCGAGGCGTTGGGGCCGAACGAGGTGGCCGAGACGCCCGGCTGGCGCGACAGCGTCTCGCCGATCGTCGGCCTGAGATCGCGGGCGAGCTCGGCGCCGGAGACGACGGAGGTGCCCGACAGCACGTCCTCCCGGTGGCGGCTGAAGCCGGTGATGATGATGTCCTGGGTATGGTCGGCGTGCGGATCCTGCGTCCCCGCGGGCGCCGCGGGCGGAGCGGCGGCCTGGGGCGGCTCGCCGGCCGTCTCCTGAGCAAGGGCGGTGCCGGCAGAGAGGATGGCGGCGGCGCCGGCCATGGATACGTGTTTGAGCAAATGAGAACTCCCGAAATAGGGTCGCGAGATAGGCGTTTGTGACAGTATAACAAACCCGGTTTGCCGCGCCATTAACGCGCGTCCCCGTCCATCGGGCCCTTTCGCGGGTTCCGTCCCGAGGCTAGAGCGGCCGCCATGACCTATCGCACCATCCTTTTCTCGACCGAGGGCGGCATCGCCCGGCTGACGCTCAACCGTCCCGACCGGCTGAACAGCTTCACCGTCGAGATGCACGAGGAGGTGATCGACGCCCTCGGCAGGCTGGACGGCGCGCGGGTGCTGGTGCTGACTGGGGCCGGCCGCGGCTTCTGCGCCGGCCAGGACCTCAATGACCGGGCGGTGGCGCCGGGCCAGGCGGTCGACCTCGGCGAGTCGGTCGAGAAACGCTACAATCCGCTGGTTCGCAGGCTGACCAGCCTTCCCTTCCCGGTCGTCGCTCGGGTCAACGGGGTCGCGGCCGGGGCAGGAGCGAACATCGCGCTCGCCTGCGACATCGTCGTCGCGGCCAAATCGGCCAAGTTCATCCAGTCCTTCGCGTCGATCGGACTCATCCCCGACAGCGGCGGCACCTGGGTGCTGCCGCGGCTGGTAGGCCAGGCGCGGGCCCTCGGCCTCGCGCTCACCGCCGAGCCGCTGCCGGCGGACCAGGCGGCGGCATGGGGCCTGATCTGGAAGGCGGTCGAGGACGACGAGCTCGACGAGGAGGTCGACGCGCTCGCCGCCCGCTTCGCCGCCGCGCCGACGCGCGGCCTCGCCCGGATCAAGCAGATGATCCGTGGAAGCTGGACCCGCGGCCTCGGCGAGGAGCTCGACCTCCAGCGCGATGCGATGCGCGAGCTGGGCTACAGCGACGATTATCGCGAAGGCGTCGCCGCGTTCATGGAAAAACGGAAGCCCAATTTCACGGGAAACTGAGCCCGTCAGTCCGCCACCAGCTCCGCGAACTTTGCCAGATCGATATTGCCGCCCGAGACGACGCAGACGATCGTCCCCGACCCGGCCCGGCCGGTGAGCGCGGCGGCCAGAGACAGCGCTCCCGCGCCCTCCGCGATGACGCGCGCCTTTTCGGCGATCAGACGCATCGCTGCCCGGGTCTCGTCGAGCGTGACGGTGATCGCGCCGTCGACGACCGGCAGCATCCGCTCCCACATCCGCTCGGTGACGCTCTGACCGCCGGCGCCGTCGACGAACGAGGCCTGCCAGTCGGTGAAGCGGCGCGGTCCGCCCTCGCGCCGCGACAGCGCATAGGGCGCCGCCGTCTCCGGCTCGGCGCCGAAGACTCGAACCTCGGGACGCCTCGCCTTGACCGCGCTGCCGACGCCGGTGATCAGCCCGCCGCCGCCGATCGCGCAGATGACGGCCGCCACCTCGGGCGCGTCCTCGAGGATCTCGAGGCCCATCGTCGCGTGGCCGGCGATGAAATCCGGATGATCGAACGGATGGATGAACGTGCCTTCCATTCCCTCGAACGCATGCGCCTCCGCCGCGCGCCACGCCTGCTCGTAGGAGACCGGGACGATCCTCGCCCCGAGCGCCCGCATCCGCTCCAGCTTGGTGCGCGGCGCCGTCGCGATCGCGACCACCGCGCACGGAATGCCCGCGGCGCGGGCGGCATAGGCGACGCCCTGGCCGGCATTGCCGGCGCTAACCGTCCACACGCCGAGGGCCCGCGCTTCCGGACCGAGCCTCGCCACTGCATTGGCCGCGCCCCTGATCTTGTAGGCATTGGTCGGCTGGAGATTCTCGAGCTTGAGGCAGACGTCCGGGCCGTCGCGCCCAAGGTCGAGGCGGACCATCGGGGTGCGCAGCACGAGGCCGTCGATGCGTGCACGCGCCGCCTCGACATCCTCGAGCGCGATCGGTCTCACCGGATCCGGCATCTTCTTCTCCTCCTCGCCCCAGCTTCCCCTTTCTTCTAAGGAGACGCGATGAAGACTCTCAAGCTGCTCAATTACGCCCAGGACCGCTGGTACGGCGCCGAAGACGGGCTCGCGCCGGTCGAAAGCGCCGTCACCGGCGAGGTCGTCGCGGAGACCGGCAGCGGCGGGCTCGACTTCGCTGCGATGCTCGACCACGCCCGCCACGTCGGCGGCCCGGCCCTTCGCCGCCTCACCTTCCACGAGCGGGCACACCGGCTGAAGGCGCTGGCCAACGCGATCATCACTCGCAAGGAGGAGCTTTACGAGCTCAGCTACGAGACCGGCGCCACCCGCACCGACGGATGGATCGACATCGAGGGCGGCGCCGCCACGCTCTTCTCCTTCTCGTCCAAGGGCCGGCGCGAGCTGCCCAATTCGCGAATCCTGATCGACGGTCAGATGGAGCCGCTGTCCAAGGGCGGCAGATTCGTCGGCCAGCATGTCTTCACGTCGCTGCAGGGCGTCGCCGTCCACATCAACGCGTTCAACTTCCCGGTCTGGGGCATGCTCGAAAAGCTCGGGCCGACCCTGCTCGCGGGCGTGCCGGCGATCGTCAAGCCGGCCTCGGCGACTGGCTATCTCGCCGAGGCGGCGTTCCGGATCATGATCGAGGCGGACGTGCTGCCGCCGGGAGCGCTGCAGCTGGTCATGGGCGGCGTCGGCGACCTGTTCGACCACCTGACCCTGCAGGACGTGGTCAGCTTCACCGGCTCCGCTCAGACGGCGATGAAGCTCCAGGCCCATCCGGTGATCGCTCGGGAGAGCGTCCGCTTCATCGCCGAGCGCGACAGCCTCAACGCCTCGATCCTCGGTCCCGACGCGGGTCCCGGGACGCCCGAATTCGACCTGTTCGTCAAGGAGGTGGCGCGCGAGATGACGGTCAAGGCGGGCCAGAAATGCACCGCCATCCGCCGCGCCATGGCGCCCGCCGAGCATCTCGACGCGGTGCAGGCGGCGCTGGTCGAGCGGCTCGGCAGGGCGAGGATCGGCAACCCCCGCGACGAAGCCGTGACGATGGGGGCGCTCGCCAGCCGCTCGCAGCTCCAGGCGGTGCGCGAGGCGGTCGCGACGCTCGCCAAATCGGCGCGCATCGTGTCGGGCGATCCGGATTCCTCGCCGGTCGAGGGGAACGGGTGCTTCATCTCCCCGATCCTGCTTCGCTCGGACGACCCCTGGTCCGCCGCCGCGATCCACGACGTGGAGGCGTTCGGACCGGTGTCGACGATCATGCCGTACACGGATCTCGCCGACGCGATCGCGCTCGCCAACCGGGGCATGGGCAGCCTCGCCCTGTCGCTGTTCACGTTCGACCCGGCCACCGCCCGGGAGTTCGTGCTCGGCGCGGGCGCGTATCACGGCCGCATGCTGATCCTGGACCGCATGTCGGCGAAGGAATCGACCGGCCACGGCTCCCCGCTGCCGGTCCTCGTCCATGGCGGGCCGGGACGCGCGGGCGGGGGCGAGGAGATGGGCGGTGTGCGGGGAGTCACCCATTATATGCAGCGGACCGCGGTGCAGGGCTCGCCGGGGGTGCTGTCGAGCGCGATCGGACAATGGCTGCCGGGGGCGCCCAAGCCCGAGGGCGATCGCCACCCATTCCGCAAGCGGATCTCGGAGCTCGAAATCGGCGACACGCTGAAGACGGACAGCCGCACCGTCACGCTCGACGACATCGAGCATTTCGCCGAGTTCACCGGCGACAAATTCTACGCCCATATGGACGAGGAGGCGGCGAAGGCGAATCCGATCTTCAACGGCCGGGTCGCCCACGGCTATCTGATCCTGAGCTTCGCCGCGGGGCTGTTCGTCGAACCCGATCCGGGACCGGTGCTGGCCAATTACGGCCTGGAGAACCTCCGCTTCCTCACGCCATTATATCCCGGTGATTCCATGCGAGTGGAACTGACGGTCAAGTCGTTTAGTGTTCGTAACGAGAACATGGGCGAGGTGCGCTGGGCGGTGTACGTATTCAATCAGAAGGACGAAATCGTGGCTTCCTACGACCTGCTGACGATGAACGCGCCGTGACGAGGCTGCCGCTCATCTTCCTCCTGCTCGCCGGCTGCGGAGCCTCCGCCCCGGCCGAGCCGCCGGTCCACGGCTACAGGATCGTGCGCGAATATCCGCACGATCCGACCGCCTTCACCCAAGGCCTGCTGTACCGCGACGGCAAGCTCTACGAGAGCACGGGCCTCAACCGCCAATCGACGATCCGCGAGGTGCGCCTGGAGGACGGCAAGGTCCTCCGCTCGGTGTCGCTGCCGCCGCAATATTTCGGCGAGGGCCTGGTCGACTGGAGGGACGAGCTGTTGAGTCTGACCTGGCAGGACGGCGTCGGCTTCCGCTGGAACCGGGCCGATTTCCGCCAGAAAGGCCAGTTCCGCTATCCCGGCGAAGGCTGGGGCCTGACCCAGGACGGCGAGAACGTGATCATGAGCGACGGCACCAGCGAGCTGCGCTTCCTCGATCCGGCGACGATGCGCGAAAGGCGCCGCCTCGTGGTCACCCATCGCGGCCAGCCGGTCGAGCGATTGAACGAGCTCGAATGGGTGAAAGGCGAGATCTTCGCCAACATCTGGATGGGGCGCCGGATCGCCCGCATCGACCCGAAAAGCGGCAAGGTGAAGGGCTGGATCGACCTGTCCGAACTGGCGGTCGAGAACGCCAACGGCGATCCCGACAGCGTGCTCAATGGGATCGCCTACGACGCCAAGGCCGACCGGTTGTTCGTCACCGGCAAGAATTGGGCGAAATTGTTCGAGATCGACATCGTCCCCAAGCCCAAGGAGTAAACGAATGGCCGAGGCGGACCAAAGGCCGATCGGATCGGGTTTCGACCGCAATTCGACGGCGCGCGAGGTGCTGACGGGCATCGACCTGACCGGCCGCAACTATATCGTCACCGGCGGCTATTCGGGCATCGGCCTCGAGACGGTTCGGGCGCTGGTCGAGGCCGGCGCCTCGGTGACCGTGCCGGCGCGATCTCCCGAAGCCGCCCGCGAGGCGCTGGCGGGCCTGGCGAACGTCGAGGTGGCGACGATGGACCTCGCCGACCTGGAGAGCGTCCGCGCCTTCGCCCGGTCCTGGCGCGACGGCGGGCGCCCCCTTCATGGCCTCATCAACAATGCCGGCGTCATGGCCTGCCCGCTCGCCCGGGTCGGCCCCGGCTGGGAATCGCAGTTCGCGATCTGCCATCTCGGCCATTTCGAGCTGGCCCGCGAACTGGAATCGAGCCTCAAGGCGGCTGACGGCCCGCGGGTGATCGCCTTGAGCTCGACCGCCCATGTCATGAGCGACGTCCACTGGGACGATCCTCATTTCCTCCGGCACGATTACGACAAATGGCAGGCCTATGGACAGGCCAAGACGGCCGACGCGCTGTTCGCGCTCGGCCTCGACCGGCGCTGGGCGGCGGACGGCGTGCGCGCCTTCTCGGTCCATCCGGGCGGCATCTTCACGCCCCTGCAGCGCCACCTCAGCGACGACGAGATGGTGGCCCTGGGCTGGAAGAATCCGGACGGCAGCCTGTCAGAGCGGGCGATGGCGATGCTGAAGACGCCCGAGCAGGGCGCGGCGACCACAATCTGGGCTCTGACTAGTCCGCGCCTCGACGGCATGGGCGGCCTCTATTGCGAGGATTGCGACGTCGCCCAGCTCGCCGACGAGACCAGCCAGCGCTACCAGCACGTCCGGCCCTGGGCGTGCAGCGAGCAAGGCGCCGAGCGGCTGTGGACGATGAGCGAGAGGATGATCGCCGAAGCGTGAGGCGGACGCGCCCGCGCGCAGGAACGTCGGCCGCCCCCCGCCGGTTCTGGTTGCGAACCCCCGCGAGGAGAGCCGCCATGAAGATCGCCGAATGCATGACCGCCGAGGTCGAGACAGTCACGCCCGACCAGCCGATCCGCGAAGCCGCCCAGTTCATGCTGCGGGCCGACGCCGGCGCGATGCCGGTCGGCGAGGGCGACCGGCTGGTCGGGATGGTCACCGACCGCGACATCGCCGTCCGCGGAGTCGCTGCCGGCCGCGGCCCGGACACGCCGGTGCGCGACGTCATGACCGAGGAGGTCATCTATTGCTTCGACGACGACGAGGTCGAGGAGGTTGCGCTGAAGATGAGCGACCGCCAGGTTCGCCGACTGCCGGTGTTGAGCCGCCAGGGCGAGAAGCTGGTCGGAATCATCTCGCTGGGCGACATCAGCCGTTCGGAGGAGAGCGAGGCCGCCTCGGTCGCGCTCGACGGCATCACCGACCCCGGCGGCGAGCACAGCCAGAGCGCGGAGAGATAGGGCCCGCCCCTAGCGCGCCTTGTACGCCCCCACCTTCTCGTCGAGATGGGGGTTGTTCGCTTCCCGCTGCTTCGCCGCTTCGTCGTCGTAGAGGAAGGGCAGGAAGGCGTAGCGCGTTCCCCGCGTCACCGGGGTTGCCTCGTGGAGCAGCGAGCAGGAGAAAACGACCGCGCCGCCGGTCGGCGCCCGGTAGGTACGCGCTCCAAATTCGGGGAAGCGGAGGTCGCCGCCGTCATACTCCCCCGCATTGAGGTTGATCGTCACCGCGAAGCGGCGATGGGCGGTGCCCCTCGTGGTATTGTCGCGGTGCGGACGGAAATGGCCGGCTCCCGCCTGGTAGCAGCCGACGATGTAGCGCTCCATCCGGGTCGCCTCGAACTGGAAGGCGCGCCGGATCAGCGGCACCAGCCGGGCTCGGACGCGGTCGCGCAGCACGGCGCACACGGCCTCGTCGGTCACTTCGCGGTCGCGCCGCATCTTGTGGTGCGGATCGGTGACCAGGGTGGTCTTGCCGCCGACCTCGCGCATGAAGCCCGACGGCTCTCCGCCGGTTTCTCGGTGGTGCGCGATCAGCCGCTTGCACAGAGCCGGCTCGAGGATGTTGGGCGCCATCAGCACCGGCGCCCAGTCGGCGAGCGGCATCCGCTCGCGAACCTTGCGCAGCGCCGCGACCGCCGAGTCGCCGGCGGCAAGCGGAAAGGCGGCCACCGCCCGCAACATCGGATCGACCAGCAGCCAGTGCCGCCCGTCGGCGCCGTGTGCGCCGAACAGTCCGGCGAGGCCGCCGGTCGGATCGAGGAAGAAGCGGATGCCCGGCAGTTGCTGCGCGACCCGGCCCGTCGCCGCGTCCTCGGGATCGGAGGTGACGCCGAAGAAGCAGGCATCGCGATCGTCGAACAGGGCGCGGTGGCGCTCGACGCAGCGCAACGCCGCCTCGGCGCCGGGCTCGGCCGCCCGGCCGAGAAAGGCCATCAGGACGTAGCGCCCTGCGACCGTGTCGAACACGTAATCGTCGCTGCCGCCGACCGCCTTGGCTCGGAACCAGGGGACCGGCTCGCCCGGCAGCAGCGGGCGGGGCCGGGGCGGAGGGGGCGGCGAGTCCATGACAGCGTTATGCCCGGTGGCGCGGCGAGTCGGAAGCTGCTCGTGCTCGTCAGCGTTTCCGACCGCTTAGAAATTGGTGCCCGACACAATTCGGCATCAGAACCCTCGCCTCCCGTTTGCGACATTGGGGAGAGGATGCGGGCCTATTTCAGCGCCGAATAGATCAGGGTCTTGAGCTGGCGGCGGATCGGGTAGGTCGACGAGGGCATCAGCTGGGCCATGAAGATCATGTGAAGCCGCTCGACCGGATCGACGAAGAAGGCGGTCGAGAACATTCCGCCCCAATAATATTCGCCTTTCGTGCCGGGCAGCATCGTCCGCGCCGGATCGAGGTTGACGGCAAAGCCGAGCCCGAAGCCCTGGCCGGCATTGACGGCCTCGCTGAACAAGGAGCGGCTCATCTCGGTGAGGTCGGCGCCGCCGGGCAGGTGGTTGACGGTCATCAGCTCGAGCGTCTTGCGCGAAACGATTCGGGTCCCGTCGAGCGCTCCGCCCTCGAGCAGCATCGTGCAGAAGCGGTGATAGTCGGCGACGGTCGAAACCAGCCCCGCGCCGCCGGCGAGCAGGCGGGGCGGCACGCTCCAGGCGCTGTTTGCGGCCGGATCGTACATCACCCGGCCCTTGCCCTCCTGGAACGCCCAGGCGTCGCCGAGGCGGTCGAGCTTGTCCGGCGGGACGCAGAAAAAAGTGTCAGCCATGCCGAGCGGGGCGAAGATGCGCTCGGCGAGGAAATCGTCGAGCGGGAGGCCCGAGACGCGCTGCACGACCAGCCCGGCCACGTCGGTGGAAACCGAGTAGTTCCAGGCCGCACCGGGCGAGAATTCGAGTGGAATCGCGGCCAGGGCGGCGACGAAGCCGTCGAGATCATAGGCGCCGTGCCAGCCCTCGATCTTGCGCTCGCGATAGGCGGCGTCGACGTTGGTCCGGTGCTGGAAGGAATAAGTGAGCCCGGACGTGTGGCGGAGAAGGTCGATCATCTGCATCGGCCGCTCAGGCGGTCGCGTGCGGAACGGAACGCCGGCGCCGCCGCCGTCATAGACGCCGAGGTCCTTCCATTCGGGAATGATCGTCTCGACGGGCTGGTCGAGCGTCACCCGCCCCTCCTCGAGCAGAATCATGAAGGCGATCGAAGTGACCGGCTTGGTCATCGAGGCGATCCGGAACAGGCCGTCCTCGCGGAGCGGCTCGCCGGTCGCGCGGGCCGCGCCGGCACTGGTGAAATGGACGACCTTGCCGTCGCGGGCGACCAGGATTTGGGCGCCGGCGAGCAGGCCCGGCGCGAGGTAGCGCTCGTCGAGGAAACGGTCGATCCGGGCCAGCCGCTCCGGATCGAACCCCGCCGCCGCCGCTTCCACCCGTTCCATTCCGCCTCCTTGCGCAAAGAGGGCGGGGGTAGCGCTTGAGCGCGGACCGAATCAACGTCATTGCGAGCGGAGCAGAAAGGAGAGGCGGGTGATCGAAGGGTTCGAGCTCGATCCGTCCTGGCCGCGGATGAGCCTCGCCGAGGTCGACGCGCTGCTGACCGCGCCCGGCTCGCGGCTGGAGATGGACGAAGCGGTGATCCGCGGCGTCCCGACTCGGGTGTGGAAGAACACGCCGCCGTCGCTCGCCTTTCTCGCCCGCCACTCGCGCGGCCATGGCGAGCGGCTGTTCACGATCTACCAGGAGGAGCGAGTCGACTTCGACGCCTCCTTCCGGGCGACCGCGGCTCTGGCCCGGGAGTTCGAGCGGCTCGGCGTCGGCAAGGGCGACCGGGTGGCGATCGCCATGGCCAATCTGCCGGAATGGCCGGCCGCCTTCTTCGCCGTCGTCTCGTTGGGCGCGATCGCGGTACCGCTCAACGCCTGGTGGACGGGGGCCGAGCTCGAATACGGCCTCGCCGATTCGGGCGCGAGGCTCCTCGTCGCCGATACGGCCCGCTGGGCCCGGATCGCCGCGCACCGGGCCGCGCTCCCCGGCCTCCGCCATGTGCTGGTCAGCCGAGCCGAAACCGCCGCGCCCGGGACCCGCCGCCTGGAGGACGTGATCGGCCCGCCCGACGCCTGGGCCGCGCTGCCCGACGCCGACCTGCCGGACGCCGCGATCGCGCCCGACGATGCGGCGACGATCATGTACACCAGCGGCACGACCGGCCAGCCCAAGGGCGCGCTGGGCACCCATCGCAACCTCCTCACCAATATCCTGTCGGTCGCCTATGCCAACGCCCGCGCCGCGCTCAGACGGGGAGAGACGCCGCCTGAGCCGCAGCGCAAGACCGCGTTGATGGTCATCCCCCTCTTCCACTGCACGGCGCTGAGCGCGATGCTGATGGGGACGATGGCGGTCGGCCACACGATCGTCTTCATGCGCAAATGGGACCCGCTCGAGGCGATGGCGATCATCGAGCGCGAGCGGGTGCAGCTGACCGGCGGCGTTCCGACCATCGCCTGGCAGCTGCTCGAGCATCCCGAGCGCCACCGCTTCGACCTCTCCAGCCTCGACACGATCAGCTATGGCGGCGCGCCGGCGGCGCCCGAGCTGGTCAAGAGGATCTGGGAGGAATTCGGCGCCCTGCCCGGCAACGGCTGGGGGATGACCGAGACCACCGCGACCGTCACCAGCCATGTCGGCGAGGACTATCTCAATCGCCCCGACAGCGCCGGGCCGCCGGTGCCGGTCGCCGACCTCAGGATCATGACGCTGGACGGAACGCGCGCGCTGCCGGCCGGCGAGGTCGGCGAATTGTGGGCGAAGGGACCGCAGATCGTCCCCGGCTATTGGAACAAGCCCGAAGCGAGCGCCGCCACCTTCGTCGACGGCTGGGTGCGCACCGGCGACCTCGCCCGGCTCGACGCGGAGGGCTTCCTCTACATCGTCGACCGCGCCAAGGACATGATCATACGCGGCGGCGAGAACATCTACTCGATCGAGGTCGAGAACGTGCTGTTCGACCATCCCGCCGTGATCGACGCCGCCCTGATCGGCCTCCCCCACCGAACCCTGGGCGAGGAGCCGGCGGCGGTCGTGCAGCTGGCGCCGGGCGCCGAGGCCAGCGAAGAGGAGCTGAAGGCCTGGGTGCGCGAACGGCTGGCGGTGTTCAAGACGCCGGTGAGGATCGCCTTCCTGCCCGAGCCGCTGCCGCGAAACGCCAACGGCAAGATATTGAAGCAGCAATTGAAGGCGCTGTTCGGCTGACGCCTCTCCGAGGTCTCATTCGGCCGGCCAGCCCTCCAGCACCTCGACGAAGCGGCTCAGCCAGGCGTTGGTCTGGTGGCCGTCGACGACCCGATGGTCGATGGTCAACGAGACATAGGCCATCGGGCGGATCTGGATCGCGTCGGCGCCGTCCACCTCGCGGACCACGACCCTTTTCTGGAGCTTGCCGACGCCGAGGATTGCCGATTGCGGCTGATTGATAATGATCGGCGCCGCGAAGAGCGAGCCTGACACGCCGTGGTTCGAGATGGTGAAGGTGCCGCCCGACACGTCCTTCGCCGTGAGCTGCTCGCGCCGCGCCTTCTCGATCAGCTCGTCGAGGCCGGCGGCGATTCCCTTCAGCGACAGCGTCTGGACCTTCCTCAGAACCGGCACGATCAGCCCCTTGTCGCCCAGCGCCGTGCCGACGCCGATATTGACGTCGTCGAAAATCTCGAGCCGGTCGTCGTGCCAGCGGCTGTTGATCGCCGGCGCGGCCTTCATCGCCTCGGCGGCGGCGGCGGCGATATAGGCGGTGTAGGTAAGCTTCACCCCCTTCCGCGCGAAGGCGTCCTTGAGACTCTCGCGATGGGTGATGATCGCGCTGAAGTCAGCCTCGAACATGGCGGTGACGTGCGGCGCCCGGGTCACCGAGGCGAGCATGTTCTCGGCTATCTTCAACCGCATCCGGTCGTGCGGGACGCTGTGCGAACGGATGTCCGAGCTGGCGGCGGGGATGACGCCCTCGACCGGCCGGCCCACCCGGGTCGCCTCCTCGACGGCGCGATCGACGTCGGCGCGGGTGATGCGGCCGCCGCGGCCGGTGCCTTCGATTCGGCTCGGGTCGATATCGTGCTGAAGCAGGGCCCGGCGGACCGAGGGGGAAAGGCGATGCTCAGTCGCCCCAGCGGAGGCTGGGGCCCCGGGGGGTGAAGAGCGCGGCGCCTGTTCTCCCTGAGGTCCCGGCCTTCGTCGGGACGACGGGTCCGGCTCGTACCCGGCAACCTCCGCCACCGGCGCGATCCGGCCGAGCACGGCGCCCGGCACCGCTTCCGCGTCGGTGTCGAGCAGGATTTCGCGAAGCACTCCGGCGGCCGGCGCCGGAACCTCCATCGCCACCTTGTCGGTCTCGAGCTCGACGAGCGGATCGTTGACCTCGACCCGGTCGCCGATCTGCCTGAGCCAGGCGCGGACCACCGCCTGGGTGCCTTCCTGCTCGGCGGGGACGAGCACGTCGATCATGACGTCATCGCCGCCCCAGCGCAGGCTGGGGCCCCAGCGAGACCATGCGCCGAGCTTTTCACCCCGTGGGGCCCCAGCCGCCACTGGGGCGACGTGAATTCGCCCACCATCTAAAACCCCACCAGCTCTTCGATCTTGTCCCGGATCGTTTCGACGCTCGGCACGGCCCAGTTGAGCAGCACCGGATTGTGGGGGCTGGGAATGTCGGGCATCGTCACCCGGGCCACGGGGGCGTCGAGGTCGAGGAAGGCTTCGTCGGCGACGACCGCGGCGATCTCGGCGCCGAACCCGCCGGTCCGCAAATCCTCGTGGACGATCAGGCAGCGGCGGGTGCGGCGGACGCTTTCCAGCACCGTCTCACGGTCCCACGGCATCAGCGTCCTCAAGTCGATGACGTCGGCGGAAACGTCCTTCGCCGCCGCCTCGCAACGCGGCACCATCGCGCCCCAGGTCACTATGGTGATGGCGTCGCCCTGCCGCACCATCTTCGCCCGTCCGAAGGGGAGAACATAGCCGTCGCCGGGATAGGGACGCCGCGCCCAGGCGTCGTCGAGCATCGCCCGGTGCTCGAAGAAGACCACCGGATCGTTGCCCCGAAGCGCGGTACGAAGCAGGCCCACGGCGTCCTCGGCGTTGGACGGCACGGCCACCTGCCAGCCGGGATTGTGGACGAACTGCACCTCGTTGGTCTGGCTGTGCCACGGATCGCCGCACTTGAAGAAGCCGCCGGGGATTCTCAGGACCATCGGCGCCGCGAACCGGTTGTGGGTGCGCCAGCGCATCGTCCCGCAATCGTTGATCTGCTCGGTCGCAGGCTCGGCATATTTGCGGAACTGGATCTCGGGCACCGGCATCAGCCCGGCCAGCGCCATGCCGACCGCGCGGCCGATGATCCCCTCCTCGTTGAGGCTGGTGTCGAAAACCCGCTCCGGGCCGTATTTCTCCTGCAGCCCAAGAGTCACCGCGTGGACCCCGCCCTTGGGCCCGATATCCTCGCCGAACAGGAGGACGCGCTTGTTGATGGCGAGCTCGTGGTCGAGGGTGCGGCGGATCGCGGTCACCATGTTGATCCGCTGGCCTTCCGGCTTGGGCTCGTCGTGCGAGCGCGGCGCGCGGTAGCCATGGGTCCATTGCCCGCCGACCCCCTGCATCTCGCCCTCGTAGAAGACATGGTCGAGCACGCGCTCCGGATCGGAGACTCCGCGCGCCTCGGCGATCTCGCGCCCAGCCTCGACCGCCGCCTCGGCTTCCGCCTCGAGCCCCTCCCACTCCTCCTCGGACAGCAGGGACGGGACGAGATGGGATTTGAGCTTGGGCAAGGGATCGCGCGCCCATTCGTCGCGGACGAGCTGCTCGGGCTTGTAAGCCTGGGTGTCCTGGAAGCTGTGGCCCTGAAGACGCGGCACGGTGAGGCGAAGCAGCGCCGGCCCCTTGTCGCCGCGGACATGGTCGATCGAGCGCTCGATCAGTGCCGCCGCCTCCGCCGGATCGGTGCCGTCGCCGGCGAAGATGGCGAGATTGGCGAAACTCGCCAGATTCCTGGCGATGTCGCCGCCGGGGGTCTGGAAGCTCGACGGCACGGAGATGCCGAAGCCATTGTCCTCGACGTAGAAAAGCATCGGCAGTTTCTGGGTGGTGGCGATGGTCAGCGCCGACCAGAAGCCGCCGGTTGCGCACGAGGCGTCGCCGCCGAGCACCACCGCGATGGCGCCCTCGTAGCTCCGGTCTCCGAGGACCGTCCTGTAATAATCGATCGCCTGCGCCCAGCCAGCGGTCGGCGTATATTGAGCGCCGACCCCACCCGACATCGGCAGGGCGGGCGGTCCTGCGGGGTTCGGATAGTTGAAGACGACGCCGATGTCGCGGCCGTCCGAATAGCCGCCCTCGCGGCCCATTCCGGAGCCGAGCGCGTCCTCGATCGGCACGCCGAGCGACAGCAGCAGCGGCCGCGAGCGATAATAGCCGCAGGTGGCGTCGCGGCGGTGGGTGAGACGGCTTCCGAGCAGCACTTGCGCCATGTCGTGGCCGCGGGCGCTGAACTGATAGAGGACCTTGCGTTCGGGGACGAGCCGTTCCTCCTCGAGCTTGTCCATCGCCCGGCTGATGAGGACGAGCGTGGCGATTCGCCGCCAATCGTAGCCGGGATGTGGCGAGATTCGGCGATTCCTCAGTTTCGCTTCGCTCTCAGCCATCCATCTTCTCCACCACCGCGGCGGCGAATCTCTCGACATTGTCGTCGGAGAGACCGACGACGTTGATCCGGCCGGATGAGGCCATGTAGATGCCCTTCTCCTCGCGCAGCGCTAGCACCTGTTCCGCCGTCAGCGGAAGCATCGAGAACATGCCGTTCTGCCCTTCGATGAAGGAGAGCCGCTCGTCATAGTCGGCGAGACGGGCGCGAAGGCTGCGGATGCGCGCGCACATCTCGCGAAGCTCCGCGTCCCAGTCCGCCCGCAGCGCCGGATCCTCGAGCACGATATGGACGATGGCGGCGCCATGGTCGGGCGGCATCGACCACATGGTGCGCGACAGCTGGAGGAGGTTCCCGTAGACCACCTCGGCCGCCTTCGGGGTCGCCGCCTTGACGAAGAGGTTGCCGACGCGCTCGCGATAGACTCCGAAATTCTTGTCGCAGCTCTGCGCGACGAGCGCCTGCTCGGCCTTCGCGACGACGAGACGCGTTCCGGCCGTGTCGGCCTCGAGACCGTGGCCGAGACCCTGATAGGCGAGGTCGACGAACGGGATGAGGCCGCGGCGCGCCACCAGGTCCGCGACCTCGGCCCACTGGCCCGCCGAGAGGTCGGCGCCGGTCGGATTGTGGCAGCAGCCGTGGAGCAGAAGGAGGTCGCCGTCCCGGGCCTCTTCCAGCGCCGCCATCATCTCGCCGAACAGGACTCGGCGGCTTTCCGTATCGTAATAGGGATGGCGCACCATCTCGACGCCCGAGCATTCGATCAGCGGGCCGTGGTTCGGCCAGGTCGGCTGGCCGACGAAGATTCGCGCCCGAGGGTTCGCCTTGGCGATGAGATCGGCGCCGAGCCTCAGCGCGCCGCAGCCGCCCGGCGTCTGGAGTCCGACGATCCGCTCGTCCGCCGCGCCCGCCTCGCCGAACACGATCGGCCGGATCAGCTCGGTGAAGCGGGCGTCGCCCTGCGAGCCGAGATAGGCCTTGGTCTCCTGGCTCTCCCAAAGAAGCCGTTCGGCCTGCTTGACCGCGCGCAGGATCGGCGTGCCTCCCGCGGCGTCGCGATAGACGCCGACGCCGACGTCGATTTTGTCGGGACGCGGATCGGCCTCGCACAGAGCGATCAGCTGCAGAAGCGAATCCGATTTCTGCTCTTCGAGCCAGTCGAACAGCAGAGGCCCGTCGCTGAGCAGCAAGCCATCGTCCATCGGCGCCTCCATCGAGCACGCCCTATAGCGCGATCCGGTGGCAAAAAGTGATCAAAGTGGCCCTTGCCAAGCCCGTTGATGAAACGTGTATATCGTGATACGGGCCTCCTGTGAATGAAACGTTTCACCTCGACGAGATCGACCGCCGAATCGTTCGGGCGCTGCAGCGCGACGCGAGCCTCAGCCATGCGGCGCTCGCCGAGCAGGTCGGCGCTTCGGCGGCGTCAGTGTGGCGGCGGGTGCGGACGCTGGAGACCGCGGGCGTGCTCGGGCGCTCGGTGCGGCTCGCCAGCGCCGAGGCGCTGGGCCGAGCGGTCAACGTGCTCTGCCAAGTGCGGATGGGCCGCCAGACCGTCGAGGCCCGCGCCGATTTCGAGGATTTCATCCAGTCGCGCGAGGAGATCGTCGAATGCTACGCAATGTCGGGGGAATGGGACTATCTGCTGCGCATCGCGGTCAGGGACGTCGCCGACTATGACCGCTTCATCATGCGTGGCGTGCTCGCGCATCCGAGCGTGGCCAATGCCGCCAGCAATTTCGCCCTGAGGCAGGTCAAATACACCACCGAGATACCGGTCTAGCCGCTCGCCCGGCTATTTGCGGCCGAACAATTTCTCGATGTCGCCATGGGCGAGCTTCACCCAGGTCGGGCGGCCGTGATTGCACTGGCCGCTATGGGGGGTGATCTCCATTTCGCGCAGCAAGGCGTTCATCTCGGCGACGGAGAGGAGGCGGCCGGCGCGGACCGAACCGTGACAGGCCATGGTCGCCGCCACCTCGTCGATCTTCTCCCTGAGGCTGAGCGCCGCGTCGAACGCGGCGAGCTCGTCGGCGAGGTCGGCGACGAGGCCGGCAATGTCGCCGTGGCCGAGCAGCGCGGGGGTGGCGCGGACGAGGATGGCGCGGGCGCCGAACCGCTCGAGCTCGAGGCCCATCTCGGCGAGCTCTCCGGAGCGCGCCTCGAGCCGGTCGCAGGCGGGCTCGTCCAGCTCGACCACCTCGGGAAGGAGCAACGCCTGGCGGGCGACGCCTCCCGCTTCCATCGCGCGGCGCATCCGCTCAAGCACCAGCCGCTCATGGGCGGCGTGCTGGTCGACGAGGATCAGGCCGTCCTCCGCCTCGGCGACGATGTAGGTGGCGGCGACCTGGCCGCGGGCGACTCCCAACGGGAAGCGGTTCGCCTCCGGCGGCGGGGCCGTGGCCAGCTCGGCGCGGGCGTGAGGGAGGTAATCCGAGCGCCCCTCCGCCACGCGTCGGTCCGTCGCCCCGGCCAAAGCGGGGGTCCAGAACGAGGCCGGATTCCCGCTTTCGCGCGAATGATGTTGCGTCTGCCACGGCACATTGACCGCCGCCGGCTGAGCGCTTCGGAAGCCGGCCGAGTCGAGGGCATGCCTGAGCCCGCCGACGATCAGCCCCCGGATGCCGGCTGGGTCCCTGAAGCGGACCTCGGTCTTGGCGGGGTGGACGTTGACGTCGACCTCGTCGCCGGGAAGGTCGACGAACAGGGCGACGACCGGATGGCGGTCGCGGGCGAGCAGATCCTGATAGGCGGCGCGGACGGCGCCGATCAGCAGCCGGTCCTTCACCGGCCGGCCGTTGACGAAGAGATATTGATGGTCGGCGACGCCGCGGTTGAAGGTCGGCAGGCCGGCGACTCCGCCGAGCCGAGCCGGGCCGCGGTCGTAGGAGAGGGCGACGCTGTTCTCGTGAAGGGCGCGGTCGGTGAGCGCCGCGACGCGGGCGGGTCGGTCCTCGCCGGCCTGGACGGCAAGCGTGCGGCGGCCGTCATGGTCGAGAGTGAAGCCGATGTCGGGCCGCGCCATGGCGAGCCGCTTCACCGCGTCGAGGCAGGCGGCATATTCGGACCGCTCGGTGCGCAAGAACTTGCGCCGCGCCGGCACCTTCTCGAACAGCCGGTCGACGCTTATCCGGGTCCCCGGCGGCAGCGCGACCGGCCCCTCCCCCGCCAGCCGGCCGTTGTCGACCGTCCGCGACCAGCCGTCGGCGCCGCGAACGCGGCTCTCGACGGTCAGCCGGGCAACGCTGGCGATCGACGGCAGCGCCTCGCCGCGAAAGCCCAAAGTGGTCACCGCCTCGATCTCGTCACCGGGCAGCTTCGAGGTCGCGTGACGCTCGAGCGCGAGGGCGATGTCGGCGGGGGCCATGCCGCAGCCGTCGTCGGTCACCTCGATCCGCTCGAGCCCGCCGCCGCGGAGCGAGACGGCGATCCGGGTGGCGCCGGCGTCGATCGCATTCTCGACCAATTCCTTCAACGCGCTGGCTGGTCTCTCCACCACTTCACCAGCGGCGATGCGATTGACCAGATGCTCGGGTAGGCGGCGTATTGACATGCCCGACTTCCCTAGCCCAAGCGACGACGTCCCGCGACGATTGTCTTAACTGATTGGTGGAACAAGCCGAGGGGCCATCCTATAGAGAAAGGCGAGCGCGCCCGGCACGACGCCGCGGCGCCCCTCCAGAGAAGCGAGACCCACCTCGATGTCACTCTTGCGTTTCTTCAAGTTCCCCTCCCACGACATGGCGATCGACCTTGGTACCGCCAACACAGTCGTCTATGTGCGCGGCCGCGGCGTCGTCCTCAACGAGCCCTCCGTGGTGGCGATCGAGACGATCAACGGCGTCAAGCGGGTCAAGGCGGTCGGCGACGACGCCAAAATGATGATGGGCAAGACCCCCGACCAGATCGAGGCGATCCGACCGCTGCGCGACGGCGTGATCGCCGACATCGACGTCGCCGAGCAAATGATCAAGCATTTCATCCAGAAAGTGCATGGCAAGCGCCGCTTCCCGCGCTGGCCCGAGATCGTGATCTGCGTGCCGTCGGGCTCCACGTCGGTCGAGCGCCGCGCGATCCGCGACGCCGCGTCCAATGCCGGCGCCAGCCAGGTGTGGTTGATCGAGGAGCCGATGGCGGCGGCGATCGGCGCCGACATGCCGGTCACCGAGCCGATCGGCTCGATGGTGGTCGACATCGGCGGCGGCACCACCGAGGTGGCGGTGCTGTCGCTTCGCGGCCTCGCCTACACGACCTCGGTCCGGGTCGGCGGCGACAAGATGGACGAGGCGATCTCCTCCTATGTCCGCCGCAACCACAATCTGCTGATCGGCGAGGCCACGGCGGAGCGGATCAAGAAGCAGGTCGGAATCGCCAAGGCGCCGACCGATGCCGACGGCAATCTCTCCGACGGCCTCAGTGTCCACATCAAGGGACGCGACCTCGTCAACGGCGTCCCCAAGGAGATCACGATCAACCAGCGCCAGATCGCCGAGGCGCTGTCGGAGCCGGTCGGGACGATCGTCGAGGGCGTGAGGATCGCGCTCGAGAACACCGCGCCCGAGCTCGCCGCCGACATCGTCGACCAAGGCATCGTTCTGACCGGCGGCGGCGCCCTGCTGCAGGGGCTGGACGAGGTGCTGCGCGACGAGACGGGGCTGCCGGTCACGGTCGCCGACGATCCCTTGACCTGCGTCGCCATCGGCACCGGCCGGGCGCTCGAGGAGGAGATCTTCCGCGGCGTTCTGCTGACCGCCTGAGTCCGGGCCGGGGAGCAGACAGGTGGCGAGGCCGTCGACCCGCCGTCCCGGCTTCTCCCGCCGGGCGCAATACGGGTTGTTCCTGAGCTACGTCATCGCCGTCGGCGGCATGCTCTTCGCCGCCTTGCTGCTGCTGATCGCGATCGTCGACCCGACCGGCTTCAACGCGCTCAAGGGTGCCGCGCTCGACGTCACCCGGCCGGTCGGCTCGGCCGGGCGAAGCGTCGTCCGCTTCTTTGCCGGCGTCGGCGATTCGATCGGCGATTATTGGCGCGCCGGCGCGCAGAATGCAGAGCTCAGGCGGCGGCTGCAGGACACTCGGCGCAAGCTTATCGAGGCTCAGGCGACCGAGATGGAGAACAAAAGGCTCAAGGCGCTGTTGAAGCTTAGCGAGGGGCTCGAGGACGAGGTGGCGGTGACCCGGATCGTCGGCTCCTCGTTCGATTCGGTGCGTCGGCTGGCGACGCTCGCCGCCGGCGCCTCGTCCGGAGTCCGGCCGGGCCAGCCAGTGCGCTCCGCCGACGGGCTGATCGGCCGCGTGATCGAGACCGGCCGTTGGGCGAGCCGCGTCCTCCTCGTCAGCGACGGCGCCAGCAACGTGCCGGTGAGGCTGGTCCGCGACGGCACGCCCGCCATTGCCGGCGGCCATGGCGACGGCACGATCGACCTCAAGACGCTGGAGGTGGGGCGCAACCCGTTCCGCCGCGGCGACGTGCTCGTCACCTCCGGCGTCGGCGGCGTCTTTCCGCCCAACATCCCGGTCGCCGTCGTGGTGTCGGTCGACGGCGACCGGACGGTGGCGAAGCCGCTCGCCGACCCCTCCGCGGTCGACTATGCGGTGGTGCTCAACGTCTACCAGCCGCTCGCCGACCAGCCGCTGTCGCCGGCCTCCGAGAACGCGCTCAGCGGAGCCGGCCAGTGAGCCGAATCGCCGGATCCAGCCGCGACGTGGCCCTGCTCGGCTTCCGCCGCCAGGCGGTGCCGGTCCTCTCCACGCTCGCCGCCGCCCTGATCGACCTGCTGCCCGTGGTCGCGACCCGGCCGCTCGTCCCCGATTTCGCCTTCCTGGTGCTGCTCGCCTGGCGGCTGCTGCGGCCGGAAATGTGGCAGGCCCATGTCGCACTGCCGCTCGGCCTGTTCAACGATCTCGTCGCCGGCCATCCGATCGGCCAATCGATGGCGTTGTGGACTCTGACCTTCCTCGCGCTCGACCTGGTCGACAGCCGGGTCGGCTGGCGCGACTATTGGATGGACTGGCTGTTCGCCGCCGCCGCCATCCTGCTCTACAGCGTCGGCTGCTGGTACGTGGCGCGGCTGATGGGGAGCGCGGCTCCCTATGCGGTGCTGCTGCCCCAGCTCGCCTTGTCGATCTTCGCTTATCCCCTGGTGGCCCGGCTCGTGGTCGGCCTCGACCGATGGCGGCTGTCGCGATGAGACGGCGCACCCGCCCGATCATCACTGAGAACAGCCAGGTCTATACATTCACCCGGCGCGCGCTGGTGCTGGGCGGCGCCCAGGGGGCGTTGGGCGCGCTGCTCGCCGGGCGGATGGCGTGGCTGTCGATCGCCGAAAACGAGCATTACAAGACGCTGGCGGAGAGCAACCGGGTTCAGCTCAGGCTGATGCCGCCGCGCCGCGGGTGGATCCTCGACCGCCGTGGCCAGCCGATCGCGATCAACCGCAGCGACTTCCGGGTCGACATCATCCCCGACCGGCTGCGCGACCCCGAGCCGATCCTGGCCGAGCTCGCCCGATTGCTCGAGCTGCCGCCGGACGAGGTGCAGCGGATCCGCGAGGAATTGGGCCGAGCCGCGGGCTATCAGCCGGTGCCGGTGGCGGAGAATCTCCCATTCGAGAAATATGCGGCGGTGACGGTGCGTTTGCCCGAGCTGCCGGGCGTATCGCCGTTGCGCTCCTTCTCGCGTTACTATCCTGACGGGGCGGCGGTGGCGCATCTCGTCGGCTATGTCGGCACGCCCAACAAGGAGGAATATGAAGCGGAAGGCAAGGCGCCGCTGTTGATCACGCCGGGTTTCAAGATCGGCAAGGAAGGGCTCGAGAAGACGATGGAGCGGCGGCTGCGGGGGCAGCCGGGCGCGCAGCGGGTCGAGGTCACCGCCCGCGGCAAGCTGGTGCGGGAGCTGACCACCGTTCAGGACAAGAGCGGCGGCGTGCTGCCGCTGACCATCGACGCCGGCCTGCAGACCTTCGCCGCGCGCCGGCTCGGCGAGGAATCGGGCTCGGTGGTCGTGCTCGACTGCCTCACCGGCGACATTCTCGCTCTGGCCTCGATGCCCGCCTACGACCCCAACAGCTTCACCGACGGGATCAGCCGCAACGAGTGGAAGATGCTGTCGGAGGATGAAAGGAAGCCGCTGCTCAACAAGGCCCTGAACGCCCTCTACCCGCCCGGCTCGACGTTCAAGCCGATGGTGGCGATGGCGCTGTTGCAGGCCGGAATAGACCCGACCGCCCGGATCAACTGCCCCGGCGGCTTCCAGCTCGGCAATCGCTTCTTCCGCTGCCTCGGCCGCCACGGGTCGATGAACATGCACACCGCGATCGCAAGGAGCTGCAACACCTATTTCTACGCGATGGGCCGCCGCGCCGGCATCGACGTCATCTCGGCGATGGGCAAGCGCCTCGGCTTCGGCCAGAAGTTCGACCTGCCGGTCGTCTCCCAGAATTACGGTACGATGCCGAGCGCCGAGTGGAAAAGGGCGCGCTACGAGAGGAGCGCCAAGCTGGTCGAAAGGCCGGACTGGACCGAGTCGGACACGCTCAACACTTCGATCGGGCAGGGCTTCGTCATCGTCAATCCGCTTCAGCTGGCGGTGATGGCGGGACGGATCGCCTCCGGTTTCGACATCCAGCCCAACCTGATCCATCGCCGCCGGCCCGCGCCCCAACGGCTGCCTATGCCGGCCGAGCATTTCGAGACGGTGCGTTCGGGCATGTGGGAAGTGGTCAACGGCGCCGGCACGGCCGGGCGAAGCCGGCTCGAGCTGCCTGGGATCGAGATGGCGGGCAAGACCGGCACCGCCCAGGTGCGGCGGATCACCGGCGGCCAGCGGGGCCAGTCGGGCGCCTGGAAATATCGCGACCACGGCCTGTTCGTCTGCTTCGCCCCGGCCGCGGCGCCGCGCTACGCCGCGTCGGTGGTGATCGAGCATGGCATGGGCGGCGCCCGCGCGGCCGCCCCGGTCGCGAAGGACGTGCTGACCTTTCTGTTCGACAAGCCCAAGGCGATGGCGGCGCTGGCCGGCTTCGAGGAGCAATGGGGGGGCACGCTCGCCGAACGGATGGAGCGGCGGGCCAGGCTCTGGGCGGCCGGCTATCCGGCCGGACAGGCCGCCGGGGGCGCATGAGCCTTTCCCTCGTCCCTACCGCCATCGCCCAGCTGCCGTGGCGGCCGATCATCCTCTCCTCGCTGATCACGGGCTTCAGCCTGCTCGTCCTCTATTCCGCCGCCGGCGCGCGCCTGATGCCATGGGCGCTGCCGCAGGGCGCGCGCTTCCTCGTCTTCACCGGCCTCGCGGTGGCGATCTCGCGCCTTCACCCGGACCGGCTCAAGCAGGCCGCCTTCCCGGCCTACGCAATCGTCCTCGTCCTCCTGATACTGGTCGAGGCGATGGGCTTCGTCGGCGGCGGCGCCCAGCGCTGGATCGACCTCGGCTTCATTCGGCTGCAGCCGTCCGAGCTGATGAAGCCGGTGATCGTGCTCGCCATCGCCACTTTCTACGCGATGCTCCCGGTCGGCGAGATCCGCCGGTGGAACGCGATCTGGCCGGCGGCGGCGCTGATCGGACTCCCCTTCGCTCTGATCCTCGTCCAGCCCGACCTCGGCACCGCGACGATGGTCCTCGCCGGCGGCATGACCGTGATGTTCCTCGCCGGAGTGCCGCTTCGCCTCTTCCTCGGCGGCGCCGCCTTCCTCGCCGTGGCGGGTCCGCTCGCTTACTCCTTCCTCCACGAATATCAGCAGAAAAGGGTTCTGATCTTCCTCGATCCCGAAGCCGATCCGCTCGGCTCGGGCTATCATATCAGCCAGTCGAAGATCGCGATCGGCAGCGGAGGCGTGTTCGGCAAGGGCTTTCTGAACGGCACCCAGAGCCATCTCGACTATCTCCCCGAGGGCCATACCGACTTCATCTTCGCGACCATGGCCGAGGAATGGGGGCTGATGGGGGGGCTGTTCCTGATCATCTGCTTCGGCCTGCTGCTGCGCTGGGGGATCGGAGTCGCGCTCGACGCGAAGGACCGCTTCCAGCGCCTCACCGCGGCGGGACTGACGACGACGATCTTCTTCTACGTCGCGATCAATCTGATGATGGTGATGGGCCTCGCCCCGGTGGTCGGCATCCCGCTGCCCCTCTTCTCCTACGGCGGCTCGGCGATGCTGACGGTGATGCTATGCCTCGGCATGCTGATGTCGATCGAGCGCCATAACAAGGGCGAGCGCCGGCGGTAATGGGTGTCCGTCAATCGGCGTCTGAGACCGATTGATCCCTGGCCGGCGAGACCGTGGTCAGTGGCCGTCCGGCGGCCGCCACGGGTGGCGGTCGCCGCCGGCGACGGTGGCGACCCGCGGCTCAGGCCCGAGAACGATGGCCAGGCCGCCGCTCCTGGCCAGAAAGTCCCGGTCCGCCTTCAGCCAGCGCGGCCGGCAGGCGGCCGGCAGGCGGCGATCCGAGACGACGATGTCGGCCCCCGCGCACGCGTCGCTCAACGCCGCCATCGGTACCAGCCGTCCACTGCGGCTCGCGAGCAGGCGCCAGCCCCGCAGGTCGGCGGTGCAGAAATCGGCGCTGCAGGCGGCGGTCGGCAGCCGCTCCAGCTCGCCCGGCGCCGCCTCCAGGCCCGAGGTCTCGGCGAGCAGGCCGCGGACATAGTCGCCCGCCCGGCCGCGGAGCAGGGCCAGCTCGCCGGCACCGGTACGGACGGCGAGGTGACGGCCGTCGCCCGTGACGAGCAGATCCGGCGCGGGCGCAAGCAGGGCCGAGACGGCCCCCGCCGCGACCGGAACCAGCCCCCAGCGCCGCCAGCGCGTGCGCCACAAGGCCAGCCAGAGTCCGCCGGCGACCATCAGCGCGAAAGCGGCGGCCGGCATCGTCGGCAGCCTCGCCACCGCGCCGGGCGCCGCGGCCGTCGCGTGCGCCAGACCGAGGAGAAGATCGAGCGCCGCCCCGGCCAGCCACCAGAAGGGCGCGCCGAGGCCGGCCAGGTCGAGCAGCAAGGCGAGCGCCTCGAGCGGCATGATGACAAAGGTGGTGAGCGGGATGGCGACGATATTGGCGAGGGCGCCGTAGAGGCCCGCCTGATGGAAGTGCCAGAGCGCGATCGGGATCAGGGCCAGCTCGACGGCCAGGCCGGTGAGGACGAGGCCGAGCAGGAAGCGGCCGAGCCGCGCCGGCCAGAGTTCCTCGCGGCGGGCGAGCAGGGCGCGCAGCCGCGGATGCTCGTGGAGGGCGACGATCGCCGTGATCGCCGCGAAGCTCATCTGGAAGCTGGCGCCGGGCAGGGACTCCGGCCAGAGCAGAAGCACGGCGAGCGCGCCGACCGCGACCAGCCGAAGCGTCAGCGCGTCGCGCCCCAGGGCGATGCCGGCGAGGACGAGCAGTGCGGCGATGCAGGAGCGGATCGTCGGCACCTCGGCGCCGGTCAGCAGGGTGTAGGCGATCCCGGCGAGGGCGCCGGCGCCGGCGGCGACGAGCACGAGGCGCATGCGCAGCGCCAGCGCCGGGCTGAGCGCCAGCAGCTTGAGCGTCAGCAGCATCACCGCTCCCACCACGGCGGTGAGGTGAAGGCCGCTGACCGACAACAGATGGGCGAGGCCGGATCGCCGCATCGCCTCGGCGTCGGCCTCGGGAATGCCGGCCTGATCGCCGGTCGCGAGCGCGGCGGCGACTCCGCCCGGCGCGCCCGGCAGCCGCGCCCGGACATGGTCGGCGAGGCGCTGGCGAAGGCTTGCGAGACGGGCGCGCCAGCCCGTCTCCCGGGCCGGAGCGACGATCCGAACGACGGTGACCCGGCCGGTGCCGCCAATCCCCTGGAACCAGGCGGCGCGGGCGAAATCATAGGCCCCGGGCACGGCCGGTGGCGCCGGCGGCATCAGAAAGCCGCGCAGCCGCGCGGTGGCGCCCACCTCGAGCCCCTCCGGGACCGCCGCCGCGTCGACATTGACCCGCAGGCGGGGCGGCAGATCGGGGTCGAGCGGCCGGACCGCCAGGCGCACCGCGTCACGGGCCGGCAGGCGCTGGAAACTCTCGATCGCGGCGTCGAACTCGGCCGCCCGGGCCTGGGCGAGGACCGGGGCGGCGACGCGTTCGGCCTTCCACCAGATGTTGGCGCAGCCGAGCATCGCGGCGAGGCCGAACAGCGAGATGGCGCGGCCCCAGCGGGTGCCCGGCGCGAGCGCCTGCGGCGCCAGCGTGACCGCTGCGGCGAGCAGCAGGAAGCCGATCCAGGCCTTGGTATCGGGAAGCGCGAACCAGGCGGCGGTGCCGAGCCCGAGCGCGACCGGCAGCCACAGCGGCAGCTGGTCGCGCTCGCGGTCGGCGAGGGATTCGAGGCGGGCGGATAACCCCGTCATCCCGGCGAAGGCCGGGATCCCATCGAGAACGGGCGCCGAACTCTTCACCCCCTGGGGTCCCGGCCTTCGCCGGGGCGACGGCTTACTGCCGCGCCCCTTTGTCGCGGCCGATCCGCTATGCTAGGGGCGCTTGCCTGACCGGCCGTCATGGCCCCGCATCCTTGGAGAAATAGCGCTTGAGCGCAACCGCCCAGCCCGAGGTCGTCACCCGCTTTGCGCCCTCGCCGACCGGCTTCCTCCATATCGGCGGCGCCCGCACGGCCCTGTTCAACTGGCTCTACGCGCGCCATCACGGCGGCCGCTTCCTGTTGAGGATCGAGGATACCGACAAGGCGCGCTCCACCAAGGCGGCGATCGACGCCATCCTCGAAGGGATGCGCTGGCTCGGCCTCGACTGGGACGGTCACGAATATTACCAGTCGCAATTCTGGGCCCGCCACGCCGAGGTGGCCAACCAACTGCTCGCCCGCGGGCATGCCTATCGCTGCTATATGAGCGCCGACCAGCTGGCTGCCGGCCGTGAGCGCGCCCAGGCCGAGCGACGGCCCTACCGGGTCGAGAGCCCGTGGCGCGACTGCACCGCGGCGGACGCGCCGTTACCGGACTCGCCCTTCGTCGTCAGGCTCAAGGCGCCACGCGAGGGCGAAACGGCCATCGACGACCGGGTCCAAGGCCGGGTCGTCGTCCGGAACAGCGAGCTGGACGACATGGTCCTGCTCCGCTCGGACGGCAGCCCGACCTACATGCTGGCGGTGGTGGTCGACGATCACGACATGGGCGTCACCCACGTCATCCGCGGCGACGACCATCTCAACAATGCGTTCCGCCAGCTCGGAATCATCCGGGCGATGGGCTGGCCCGAGCCGGCCTACGCCCACGTGCCGCTGATCCACGGCGCGGACGGCGCCAAGATGTCGAAGCGCCACGGCGCCACCGGCGTAATGGACTATGACGCGCTCGGCTTCCTGCCCGAGGCGCTGGCCAATTATCTGCTGCGCCTCGGCTGGGGCCATGGCGACGACGAGATCATCTCCCGCGAGGAGGCCGTGCGCTGGTTCGACCTCGACCAGGTCGGCAAGTCGCCGTCGCGCTTCGACGTCAGGAAGCTCGAGAATCTAAACGGCCATTACATCCGCGAGGCCGATGACGGGCGGCTCGCCGGGCTGGTCGCGCCGAGGATGGCCGGGCTGATCGGCCGCGACCTCGGCACGGCCGAGGTCGAGCTCCTCGCCCGGGCCATGCCGGAGCTCAAACCCCGTGCGAAGAACCTCAACGAACTGGCTGAGGGCGCTACCTTCCTGTTTAGAACGCGGCCGCTCGACCTGGACGAGAAGGCCGCCCAGCTCCTGGCCGGTGACGCCCCCCGCCTGCTCGCTCGCACGTGGAGTGCACTCTATGCGCTTGACGAATGGTCGGCGTCCGCCACAGAGGCGGCGGTGCGCAGCACAGCGGAAGCCGCCGGGGTCAAGCTCGGCCAGGTGGCGCAGCCGCTCCGGGCCGCGCTCACCGGACGAGCGACCTCGCCCGGCATATTCGATGTTCTGGTCCTGCTGGGGCGCGACGAAAGCCTCGCCCGCATCGCGGACCGGATGGACGGAGACTGAAATGGCGGACGATCAGGCCACGCTCACCCTCGGCGACGGCAATTCGCACGCCCTGCCGGTCCGCCCCGGCTCGGTCGGCCCCCAGGTCATCGACATCCGCAAGCTCTACGCCGAGACCGGCGCCTTCACCTACGATCCCGGCTTCACCTCGACCGCCGCCTGCGAGAGCGCGATCACGTATATCGACGGCGACCAGGGCGTTCTCCTCCACCGCGGCTATCCGATCGACCAGCTCGCCGAGCATTCGACCTTCATGGAGGTCTGCTATCTGCTCCTCTACGGCGACCTGCCCGGGAAAGAGACGCTGGAGACCTTCACCCACACGATCATGCGGCACACCATGCTTCACGAGCAGCTCGCCACCTTCTATCGCGGCTTCCGGCGCGACGCCCACCCGATGGCGATCATGTGCGGGGTGGTCGGCGCGCTTTCCGCATTCTACCACGATTCGACCGATATCACCGACCCCAAGCAGCGGATGATCGCCAGCCACCGGCTGATCGCCAAGATGCCGACGATCGCCGCGATGGCCTACAAATATTCGGTCGGCCAGCCGTTCATGTATCCGCAGAACAGCCTGACCTACACCGGCAACTTCCTCAGGATGACGTTCGGCGTGCCGGCCGAGCCCTATGAGGTGAATCCGATCGTCGAGCGGGCGATGCGGCGCATCTTCATCCTCCACGCCGACCATGAGCAGAACGCCTCGACCTCGACGGTACGGCTCGCCGGCTCCTCGGGCGCCAACCCCTTCGCCTGCATCGCCGCCGGCATCGCCTGCCTGTGGGGTCCGGCGCATGGCGGCGCCAACGAGGCGGCGCTCAACATGCTGCACGAAATCGGCCGGCCCGAGCGCATCCCCGAGTTCATCGCCCGCGCCAAGGACAAGGACGATCCGTTCCGGCTGATGGGCTTCGGCCACCGCGTCTACAAGAATTACGATCCGCGCGCGAAGGTGATGCAGAAGACCGCCCAGGAGGTGCTGAGCGAGCTCGGCGTTACCGAGCCCGTGTTCGACGTCGCCCGCGAGCTCGAGCGGATCGCGCTGAGCGACGATTATTTCATCGAGAAGAAGCTCTATCCCAACGTCGATTTCTACTCGGGCGTCGTCCTCTCGGCGATCGGCTTCCCCACCTCGATGTTCACCGCCCTGTTCGCCTTGGCCCGCACCGTCGGCTGGGTCGCCCAGTGGAACGAGATGATCTCCGATCCCGACCAGAAGATCGGCCGGCCCAGGCAGCTCTACACCGGCGCGACCCAGCGCGATTATGTGCCCGTCGACCGGCGCTAATGCTCGCACCGCTGCTCCTGGTCGCCGTCCAGGCGGCGGCACCCGCGCCGATGACGGTGGACACCGGCCCGCGCGAGCCGTGGCGCCAGGGGAGCCGCACCAGCCTGTGGTTCCGCTGCGGCGATTGGCGAAGCCGCGAACGGGAATGCACCTCCTATATCGACGGCGTCGCCGAAGCGCTGAGCGCGGAAGCCCAGGCGCGGGGCGAACCGCCTCGTTTCTGCCCCCCGCGGCTTACCAGCTACGCGCAAAAGCGCGCGGTGGTTGTCCGCTACCTGGAGAGACACAAACAGCTCGACCGCGCCTCCGCCGTCGAGACGGTCGCCGCCGCGCTCGCCGCCGCCTTTCCCTGCCCTCGGCCAACGCCCCGCTAGGCGATCTCAGCACCGGCGATGGGTGCTCCCTTCCTTTTGCAAAACTTCGAGACTTCCGGCTTGCTGCCGGACCTCACCCCAGCTTGGCCTTGAGCTCGTCGAGCAGCGCCAGCGAGGTGCAGACGTCATCGAACATCAGCTTCACCCTCTCCTCGCCCGGGCGCGAGCGCAGCATCGAGCCGGGCTCGAACCGGTCCTTGCCGGTGACGGCGACCAGCGCCTCGTCGGGGCCCACATAGACGAAGACCCGGCCGTTCTTCCTCAGTTCGAGCAGGCGGGCCCGGAAGGCGCTGTCGAACAGCAATTCGCGGGCCTCCATCGGCTGGGTCGAATAGACCTCGAACTTCTTCTCGAACGCCGGGTCGCCCTCGATCCGAACCCGCTCCATGTCGCTCGCCGGCTTCCAGAAGTTGAGCAGCTTGCGGTCGGGCACGATCACGGTCTCGCCGTCGTGGCCGGGCCGGCGCTGGATCGCGTACATCTGGCCGGAGAAGACGACATAGGTGTTCTTGCCGGAGCGGCGCTGGAGCTGGGTCTCGTAGACGGCCTGGCCCCGGCCGGCCTCGTCGGTGCCGTTGAACAGGTCGCTGTGGGTCCGGCTGGCGAAACCGCCGCCGCCGAACAGCAGCGGGCAGGCGGCGGCGAAAGCGGGCGGCGCGAAATCGCTCGGAATATATTCCATCCCCGCCTGTCGGGCGATCTCCCCGAGCACCGGGTGCTTCAGGCCCTCCTTGGCCGCCATCAGCGGCGCGATCGCGGCCACGAGGCCGCCGATCAGGAAGACGATGCCGGCGATGATCGCGACGACCTCCCAGCCCGAGCTGAGCAGGGTCGCCAGAGCGGCGCCGGCGAGGACGAGGCCGATAAGGCCGCGGGTCCAGAATTTTTTCACCGCCGCCCTGCGCTCGCCCTCGAGCGCTCCGATCCGTTCCCTCACCGTGCCCGCGGCGCACAGCCGCTCGAATTCCGCGGTCGTCAGCTGAATCATCGATTCCCCCGTCGCTTGCCCCGCCAGAGTGACGGCGATGTCCGAACCGCGCAACAGTTGAAACATATCGGACGGCCGCGCGGCATAGAGCGGTCACGTGGCAACCGTATTCACCTCCCGATCAGCCATTCAAGATTCGGGAATTTGCCATGCTGACAATTATTGCCGCCGCCCTTGCCGCCGCCGCTCCCGCCCCCGGCGAGCCCACCCTCGACGAGGTCCGCGCCCTCACCGCCCGCTTCCAGGACGTCAAGGTCGCGCTCGCGGAAGGCTATGTGCGCGACCCCACCAACATGTGCGACGTCGCCACGATGATGGGCCGACCCGCCGAGCTTGGCGGTATGGGCATTCACTTCTTCCGGCCCGACCTGCTCGGCATCACCGCGCCGCCCAACCCGCGCGTCGACGGCAACGGCACCCATACCGATTTCCGCAAGCCGTCGATCCTGATCTACGAGCCCCGCGCCGACGGCACGCTCGAGCTGGTCGCGGTCGAGAATCTGGTTTTCAAGAAGGCGTGGCACGAGGCCGGCAACAAGGGCCTCCCGACCTCCACGGTATCGAATACGATTACATGTTCGACGACCCCAAGACCGCGATCGACGAGGCCCACAATTTCGAGCCGCATTACGACCGCCACGTCTGGCTCTACCGGCCGAACGCGAACGGCATGTTCGCCCAGTTCAACCCGACCGTCACCTGCCAGTTTCACAAGCCGGTGGCGGTCGCGGGCCAAGCCGCCGGAAGCCCGCACTCCGGGCACTGACGTCGCCCAGGCCTGTGGCCGGGAGCGACGTCAGGACCGCAGCGGCAGGGTGAACGTGAAGCGGGCGCCCTGCCCCGGCGCGCTGTCGACGGCGATGTCGCCGCCCATCGCCCGGGCGAGGCGCCGGGCGATGTAGAGGCCAAGGCCGGTGCCGCCGGGCTCGGCCGGATCGACGCGCTCGAACTTGTCGAAGATCCGCGCCTGATCGTCCGCCGAAATGCCCTTGCCCTGATCGGCGACGACGAGCGCGGCCAGGTCGCCCTCGCGGTCGGTGCGGATCCACACCTGGCCGTCTTCGGGCGAGTAGCGGATCGCGTTGGTCAGTAGGTTGACGACGATCTGCAGCGCGCGGCGAAAGTCCCCCGCGGCGGGCAGGCTCTCGTCGGCGGCCGGCGCATCGATCTTCACCCGCCGCTCGCCGGCGCGCACGCTGAGCAGGCCGGCGGCGCGGCGGGCGACGTCGGCGAGGTCGATCGCTTCCACGGCCGGCCGGAAGTCGGGCCGCTCGATCGCCTGCAGGTCGACGAGATCGTCGACCAGCGCCAGCAGGTGGCGCCCGGCGGTGGCGATGTCGCCGGCATAACCGGCATAATCGGTGCGGATCGGTCCGTCCGACTGCGCCCCGATCGTCTCGGCGCTGGCGATGATCTGGGCGAGCGGCGCGCGCAGCGCCTTGTCGAGCCGCTCGCCGAAGGCGCCGGCTTCGGGCGCGACGGGCGACGCCGCCGAAGCGGCCGGCACGCTCGCGGCGACGGCCGCGGCCGAACCGCGGAAGCCGGCGAACCGGCCGGCCCCGTCGATCAGGGGAATGGCGGCGAGCCGGTAGCGGCCACCGCGGCCGCCGCGCAGCTCGGCGAGCTGGCCGTCGAAGCGCCGCTGCTCGGCGAGAGCGCTGAGCAGGGGCAGCTCCCCCTCTTCGCCCTCCTCGAGACGGAACAGGCGGGTGAGAGGCTGGCCGACCAGCTGGGCCGGCGCCCGGCCCGCCGCGGCGGCGGCGGCGGGCGACACAGTGGTGAGCTTGAGCGCCGCGTCCGTCTCCCACATCCAGTCGGCGCCAGCGCGCAGGAAGTCGGCCTGGCGCTCGGCGTCCGGAGCGGGCGCCGGGGCGCGGGCGGGCCGGACGCTCCAGCCGGTGACGGCGAGCTCGACCGACCCTTGCTTCGGCTCGGCGCGCACCCACAAATCGAGGTCGGCGTCGCCTTCGGCGGCGACCGCGGGGCGCGAGATGGTGATGCCGAGGCGGCACGCGAGACGGGCGAGCGCCGCGATCTGCGGCACCGCCAGCGGTCCCCCCTCCTCGCCGCCGGCGGCGCGATGCAGCGCCATCAGCCGCGGCTCGGCCTCGATCAGCCGGCCCTCGGCGTCGACGCGCCCGCGCACGGCCTCCTCGGCGGTCACGACGCCAGCCTCGCGACCGCGGCCCGATAGGCGGGATCGAGCCGCCATAGAAGCACGCTGCGGCGCGCGTCGTTGCGGTCGAGAAGGTCGTAAAGATCGAGCTGGGCAGCGACCGTGTCCTCGCGTTCGGCGAGATGGAGCAGGATCGAGGCGGCCGCCGGCCGTGCCACGTCGGCCGCCCGCAGCGCGATCGCCGGGCCGCGGCCGGAGGCGTCGGGGAGCAGCTCCCAGAGGGCGGGAATGTCGAGGCCGCTGCGCAGCGACAGGCCGGCGAGAAGCAGCGGCAGCGCGCCCTCGCCGGCGGCGCGGACCAGCAATGCGTCGTCGAGCCGGCGGCGATCCTCGAGACGAAGAGCGAGCCGACGGGCCAGCGGCTCGGCCCCGGCGCCTTCGTCATAGCCGGCCAGCAACGCGGTCGCCGCCGCCGTCACCGCGCCGTCCGCTTCGGCGGGGTCGATTGCGTGGCGGCCGATCAAATAGCCGCGCAGCGCCGCAGCGACCGTCCAGACCAGGCCGTGGGCGACCTCGGCCGGAAGGTCGCCGTTCGCCAGCAGCGGCTCCTGGAAGGCGTCGAAGCGGCGGCTGTCGGCGATCAGCAGCGCAATGGCGGCGGCGGCGATGCCTTCGTCGGCGTCGCCGGCGAGCTCGGTGAGCAACCGCCGCTCGGGCGCGGAGCGGGCGAGCCGGTGCTCCTCGGCGCGGCGGAGCAGCAGCGCCACCAGGGCGGGATCGGCGAGCGCGCCGCCGCGCTCGAGCAGGGGCACGGCGATCGGCAGATGTGCGGACGAGAGGGCCGCGCGGAGCGCCTCGTGCTCCGGATCCGCGAAGCGCGCCGCGAGCGCGGAGCGCAGTTCGTCCTCGATGTCGCCGACGAGCCGGCGAAGCAAATGGGTGACGGTGACTCGCTGGCGGTCGCTGAGCCGCAGCGCCTCCGGCAAGGCGAGATCGGCCACGGCGGCGGCGACGCGTGCCCGCGCGGACGCGAGCAGCTGCGCCGCGCCGTCCAGCTCACCCCCGCTCGCGCGCACGTCGGACATCGCCTGCGCATAGGCCAGTCAGGGTTAAGGCGCCGCTAATCCTGTGACGCCGCGAGTGTCGGGCGATGGACGTGACGCTGGGCCCAGAAGAAGCTGGCGCCGGCATAGACGGCAAGCAGGGCGAGGCCGGTCGTCCACCAGTTGACCGCGGCAAAAGGCAGCATCAGCCAGGCCATCCCCTTGCGCTCGGCCAGCCAGATTTTGCCGGGAATCTCGCGGCCGGCCGCCTCGCCGCGCAGGGCCAGGGCGAAGGCGACGATCATCGCGGCCAGCGCGACGCAGCCCCAGCCGCGCGTCGCCGCCAGCGCATAAGCGAGGACGAGCAGCACTCCCGCCGACAGCACCGGCAAAACCGCGCCCCACCAGCTCGGCCCGGTCTCGCCCTGCAGCCGCAGCGAGGCGAGGCGCTCGCCAATGCCGTCGAGCGGAGTCGCCAGCAGAACGAAGGCGAGGCCGAGCCCCAGCCATTGCTTGGCGAAGGCGAGGCCGGCGAGCACCATCAGCAAGCTGCCGGCGAGGCCGACGGCGGTCGGAGTCACCGCGGTCGGCATCAGCACCCGCGTCGCCGCCCGCTCGATGGGGGCCAGCAGATAGCGCGACACCCAGTCGCCGCGCCGGACGTGCGCGCCGGCGACGATCTGGGCCTCCAGCTCGACCAGATCCTCGGCGCTCTCGGCCACCAACGGCAGCTCGTCCTCCGACTCGCCGCGGACGCTGAGCTGCCGCGCGCCCGACTGCACCGCCCGCCTCAGCAGCGTCGACTGCAGGTCCCAGTCGCGCAACATGGCGGCGGTCTGCTTCAGCATCTCGCCGTCAATCAGAGCGAGTCCGGCCCAGCGGCTCTGCGCGTCAATCCGCTCGTAGCGATCATCGACGCGCAGGTCGGGGACGACGAGGATGGCGGGGCCGTCGAGCGCGACCAGCCGCGCGATCGCCGATTCGGGCGCGACCAGCCCGTCGCCCACGAGAAGCAGGCGGTCGCTGCTGTGCACCGCCTCGGCCGCCTCGGCCGCGCCGCGGGCGAGGACGAGCCGGATCTCCTCCGCGCGCAGCCGGTCGATCGCGGCGCCGAGCGCGGCGGTGACCCGCTCGACGACGACCACGACGGGGTCGGCGCCGGCCGCGGCGGCAAGATGGACCTGGCGTTCGAGCAGGGTGCGGCCGACGATGGGCAGGGTGGCGCGCAGCCCGCCGCCCGCATCGTCGGCCTCCCGATAGGCGGCGATCAAAGCGGCCAGCGTCAAGCGTCCCTCCCCGTCGGGGAAGGGGATAAGGCGGCGCGTGGAGTTCGAAAAGCCTTAAGCGGCGAAGTCGTCGATCGCGGCCGCGAGCTTGCGCAGCACCACGGGGTCGCCGGGCGCGCCGTCGAGTGCCTCGTCGGCGAGGGCGACCAGGCCGAGCGCGCCGAAGCTGGCGGCGACGCTCTTCAGGCGCGAGGCGGCGATCTCCCAATTGGCGTCGCACCGAGCCCGGCCCATCAGGTCGGCCTGGCGCGTGGCGCTGTCGAGAAAGGCCGCGCGCAGCTCGCGCATCAGCTCGGCGTCGCTGCCGACGGCGGCGGCGAGCGAGGCGTTCAGCGCTCCGGGATCGTAGACCATGACCCGGTCTCTAGGCGCCGCCCGTTAACAGCCCGTAACCTTCCCAGCTTCCTTGGCGCGCGAATCATGGTAAACGAACCGTCATGACGGGGGCAGAACGAGCACAGACGCAGCCCGAACCGGGCTTGACGGCCGCGGCGCAGGACGACTGGCTCGGGCCGCCGGTCGAGCTTCACGCCCCGGAGGAAGCGGCGCCCCAGACGTCGCCACGGCCCGTCGACGGCGGAGTGCGACTCTTCGGCGCGCTGCTCCTTGTGCTCGCCGCGGCCTGGGTGGGCGCGGTCGGCTATCATTGGTGGCAGACGCGGCCGCCGGCGAACCTCGCCACGATCATCAGCTGGGCGGCGACGCTTGCCGGCCCGCTCGCGCTGCTGGCGTTGCTGTGGTTGCTGGGCGGTCGCAGCTCGCGGCGGGAAGCGGAGCGGTTCAGCCGCGCGGTCGAGGCGATGACCGCGGAGAGCCGGGCGCTGGAGAGCGTGCTCGAGATCGTTGCCAGCCGTATCGAGGCCAACCACTCCCGGCTGCGCGGCGAGGCCGAGCGGCTGATGTCGCTCGGCGACGAAGCCTCGGACCGGCTTGGCCGGGTCACTTATTATTTGTCCAAGGAGACCGCCTCCCTGGACCAGAAGGCGGCCGCCTTGGACGCGGCCGCGGCCGCCGCCAAGGTCGACATCGGCGTGCTCCTCCACGATCTGCCGCGCGCCGAGGCGCAGGCGCGCGCCGTCGCCGAGGCGATGAAGGAGGCAGGTCTCGCCGCCCACGGCCAGGCGAGCGCGCTCGAGGCGCAGCTCGCCTCCCTCGCGGCCCGCGGCCGCGACGCCGATGAGGCGCTCGGGGGCGCCGCTCAGCGGCTCTCCGCCCATGTCGCTCGGATCGAGAGCGGCAGCGCCGCCGCCGCGGCCAGCCTCGACGAGTCCTCGGCCAAGATGAATGCGGCGGTCGACGGCGCGATGAGCCGCGCCGCGGACGCGGTGGAGGCGGCCAGGGCGGCTCTGGAGCTGCAGGGGTCGACCACCCTGGCGGCGATCGAACAGAGCCGCGCCGCGCTCGACAAGGCCGGCGAGGACGCTGCCCGCCATCTCACGCAGCGGCTGGAGACGATCAGCGGCAAGATCGAGGCGCTGGCCGGCCACATCTCCGCCCAGGACGCGGCCAGCCACGCCCTCGTTACCGGCCTCGCCAAGGAACTGGCCGAGCTCGACGCCTGGTTCGAACGACTCGGGCGAACCGGTGCTGCGCAAGGCGAACAGCTCGGCGAGGCGGTGGCCGCGGTCCGCACGGCGACGGCGGCGCTGATCGAGGAGCTGGGCGCCGGGCAGCACCAGACGGGCGAGCTGATCGACCGGGCCGGCACTCTCGGCACGGCGCTGACCGGGCTCAAGGGCGATCTCCGAGAAGCTCTGCCGGCCGCGCTCCAGGCTGTCGAGGTCCAGGCCGACCGCACCCGCGAGGCGGCGGCCGCGATCGCCCCGATCGTCGGCGAGCTCGAGAAATCGGCCGTGGCCGCGGCGGCCCGGCTCGGCGAAAGCGAAACTGCAGTTGTCCGCCAGCGCGAGGCGATCGAGACTCTCCTTGCCCGGCTCGGCGAAGGCGCGTCGAGCGGCGAGGCGCAGCTCCGCGCGCTCGGCGCAGCCGCCGAGGAAGCCCAGGCCGCGGCGCAGAAGATGGTGGCCGATACCGGCCCGGAGCTGATCGAGGCCCTGCTCAGGGTGCGCGAAGCGGCCGCGCAAGCCTCCGAACGAGCCCGCGAGGCGATATTCGCCGCCATCCCGGCCAGCGCCGACTCCCTCGCCGAGGCCAGCCGCGAAGCGCTCGAGCGGGCCGTCAGCGAGACGGTCGAGCGCCAGATGGCGGAGCTGTCCGGCGTATCGGAGCGCGCCATCGAAACGGCGCGCCGCGCCTCCGAACGCCTCACCCGCCAGATGCTGTCGCTCGGCGAGACCGCGGCGGCGATCGAGGCGCGGATCGACGAGGAGCGGCGCCAGCGGGAAACGAAGGAAAGCGAGAATTTCTCGCGCCGCGTCGCGCTGCTCATCGAATCGCTCAATTCGACCGCGATCGACGTCACCAAGATCCTGTCGAACGAAGTGACGGACAGTGCCTGGGCCGCCTATCTGAAAGGCGATCGCGGCGTCTTCACCCGCCGTGCGGTGCGGCTCCTCGACAATAACGATGCCCGCGAGATCGCCCGCCATTACGAGGAAGAGCCGGAGTTCCGCGAGCAGGTGAACCGCTACATCCACGATTTCGAGGCGATGCTGCGGCGGATCCTCGCCGACCGCGACGGATCGCCGCTCGGAGTCACCATTCTCTCCAGCGACATGGGCAAGCTCTACGTCGCTCTCGCGCAGGCGATCGAGCGGATCAGATAGGTCATCGGGGGAATTCTCATCGAGTCCAGTCGAGCATCTCGATGGTCACCCAGCCGAAAACGTAATTGGCGTAGAACAGGCCGAACGCCACCGCCGAGAGGAGCGTCGCCCGCCATGCCGTGCGCGCCAGGCTGAACCGGTGCGGGGCGCTCGGGGCGTGGCCCGGTGGGCAGTCGATCCCCTCGTCCTCGGGCGTGCGCACTCCGAAGGGGAGGACGACGAACAGGCTGATCGTCCAGAACAGGACGTAAATCGACATGATCGATTGGAAGCGCACCTCACACCCGCACGATAAGGACGTCGACCACCGGCTTCTTTCCGGTCCATTCGGTGGCGCAGCGGCGCACGGCAAGACGGACCGCCTCACGTAGCTTGTCCTCGTTGCCGGCGCTCTTCAGGGCGGCCTCGGATGCGGCCTCGCAGGCCTCCTCGAGGAAGGCCTCGCGATCCTCCTCGACCGGTATGCCCTCAAGCGCGAGCTCGACGTCGCCGACGAGGCGGTCCTGGGCGTTGAGCGCAAGGGCGACCGAAATGACGCCGAAACTGGCGATCTTGCGCCGCTCGTTCATCGTCGACCCGTCGGCGGCAAGGATGACGTCGCCATCCAGGACCAGTCGGCCGACCCTTTCCTCGCCGATCTTCACCGGCCCGTCGGGCGCCAGCCGAACGACGTCGCCATTCTTCTGGACGATCCCGCGCGGCACGCCGTTCGAGCGCGCGAACCGCTCGTGCTCGGACATGTGGCGCATCTCGCCGTGGACCGGGACGATGATCTCGGGACGGATCCACCGGTACATCGCGGCGAGCTCGGGCCGTCCGGGATGGCCGGAGACATGGACCTCCTCCTGGCGGTCGGTGATCATCCTGACGCCCCGCCCCGCCAACTCGTTCTGGATGCGGCCGATCGCGATCTCGTTGCCGGGTATCTGCTTGGACGAAAAGACGACGAGGTCGCCTTCCTCGACGCTCAACTTGTGCTGGCCAAAGGCGATTCGGGCGAGCGCGGCCCGATACTCACCCTGGCCTCCGGTCGCGATGATCATGACGTCGCGGCGCGGCAGCTTCATCGCCGTCTCGAAATCGACCGTTTCCGGGAAATCGGTCAGATAGCCGACGCTCTTCGCGACCCTAAGGATTCGGTCCAGCGACCGGCCGGCAACGCAGACCCGGCGTCCGGTATCGTCGGCGACACGGCCGAGCGTCTTGAGCCGGGCGGCGTTGGAGGCGAAAGTGGTGACGAGCACCCTCCCCTCCGCTTCGCCGATCACCCGGTCGAGCCCTTCGCGCACCGTCGCCTCGGAGCCGGAGGCCTGATCCTGAAAGACGTTGGTCGAATCGCACACCAGCGCGAGCACGCCCGCGTCGCCGATCGCGCGCAGCTCCGCCTCGGTGCTCGGATCGCCGAGTTGGGGGGCGTCGTCCAATTTCCAGTCGCCGGTGTGGAAGATCCGCCCGTAGGGCGTGTCGATCAGCAGCGCATTGCCCTCCGGGATGGAATGGGCGAGCGGAATGTAGCGCAGGCCGAACGGGCCGAGTCGAAAGTGGCCGCCGAGATCGACGACCTCGACCTCGACGTCCCGGGTAAGCCCCTCTTCCTCGAGCTTGCCGGCGATCAGCCCCGCCGTGAACGGGGTGGCGTAGAGCGGCACGCCGAGATCGGTCGCCAGATAGGGGATGGCTCCGATATGGTCCTCGTGGCCGTGGGTCAGAACGACGCCGAGGAGGTCGGCCCGTCGCTCCTCGATGAAGCTGAGGTCGGGCAGGACGAGCTCGACGCCGGGATAGGCCGGATCGGAGAAGGTCATGCCGAGATCGACCATGATCCACTTGCCGTCGCACCCGTAGAGATTGACGTTCATGCCGATCTCGCCCGAGCCGCCAAGCGCCAGGAAGAGCAGTTCCTTACCGGGTTTCATTCGATCTCCGTCACCCCGCGAAGGCCGCGGCCTCGTTGTGAATCACGCCGGGAACTCCTTGTCCTGATTCCGGCATTCGCCGGGACGACGCTCAGCCGCCCCTTTTGCTCCTGGAATAGAGAAGGCCGAGGCCCTGGATCGTCAGGTCGGGCTCGATGACGTCGAACAAGCTCGTGCGGCGATCGAACAGCGTCGCCAGGCCCCCCGTCGCCACCACCCTGGCCGGACGGCCCACCTCCGCCTTCATCCGCGCGACCAGGCCTTCCATCATCGCCACGTAGCCCCAGTAGATGCCGATGTGCATCTGATCCTCGGTGGTGCGGCCGATCACCGACATATTTCCGTCCGGCGCCTCGATCGCGATCCGCGGCAGCTTCGCCGCGGCCGTCACCAGCGCGTCGAGCGACAGGTTGATGCCCGGCGCTATGATGCCGCCCTTATAAGCGCCCGAATAGTCGATCGCGTCGAAGGTGGTGGCGGTGCCGAAATCGACGACGATCAGATCGCCGTCGTGCAAGGCATGGGCGGCGATCGCGTTAAGCACCCGGTCGGCGCCGACGCTTCTGGGCTCGGCGACGTCGAGCTCGATCCCCCATTCCGCCCCGGCCTGGCCTGCGATCAGGGGCTCGACCTTGAAATATTTGGCCGCGAGCACCTCAAGATTGTGGGTGGCCCGGGGCACGACGGTGCCAATGATCACGGCGTCGACCGCATCGCGCGGAAGGCCCTCGAGCTCGATCAGCTGGTGGAGCCAGACCGCATATTGGTCGGCGGTGCGGCGCGGGTCGGTCGCGATCCGCCAGCGGGCGCGAATCACGCCCTCCTCGAGCAAGGCGAAGACGATGTTGGTGTTCCCGGCGTCGACGGCGAGCAGCATTGCCGACCCCTTAGCCCGCGGCGCGAGGATTGGCGAGCGTCGTCCGGCAACCGGGCGATCTCGCTGGGAACGCGAACGACGCGCCGGCGATGGAGCCTTCGCCGGTCAGATCAGGAAGACGTCGCCGGCGTGGATGACCTTGGCGCTGCCGTCCGTCAAGCGCAGGCGCAGCGCGCCGTTCTCGTCGAGGCCTTCGAACCGGCCCTCGACCCATGCGCCGCTGGCCGTGTGGGTGGAAAGGGCGGTGCCACAGGGATGGGCGGCGGCGAGCCAGCGCGTTCGAACCGGCGCCAGCCCCTCGTCGCGCCAGCGGCCGAGCCACCGGGAAAAGCTGTCGGCCAGCGCCTCGAGGAACAAGGCCGGATCGGGCGCGTCGCCGAGGGCGGCAAAACTGGTCGCCGGGCGCGCCGTCTCAGCGGGATGGTCGGCGAGGTTGACGCCGAATCCGACGATCACCGCATCCTCGAGTCGCTCGAGCAGGATGCCCGACAGCTTGGCGCCGGCGACCATCAGATCGTTGGGCCACTTGATCCGGACATCGACTCCGCCGGCGAAGGCGGCGGCGACTTCATGCAGCGCCACAGCCGCGACCAGTGTGAGGGTCGACGCCGGCGGGTCGCCGCGGCGCAGCCGAACGAGAGTGCTCGCATGCAGGTTGCCCACAGCGGAATGCCACTCGCGGCCCTGGCGGCCGCGTCCGCCCGTCTGGCGGGCGGCCCGCAGCCAGACCCCCTCGGGGGCGCCGGCCCGCGCCAGCGCGACGAGGTCGTCATTGGTGGATCCGGTTTCGGCTACGGTACGGATGGGGGCCATCGAGGTCATGGACCAGCCCGATCAGACATAGCCGGCATCCTTGGCGATCAGCAGCGCCTGGCTCAGGTTCCTGACGCCCAGCTTCTTCATCATGTTGGCGCGGTGCAGCTCGACGGTCCGCACGCTCAGCCCGAGATCGTGGGCCACGATCTTGTTGGGCGCCCCTTCGGCGAAGGCGACCAGCACCTGTTTCTCCCGGCGGGTCAGCGTTTCCAGCGCGCGGATGCGCGACGGCTGCCGGCCCTGCAGCAGCTCGAACCCCTTCTCCACCGCCGCCACCAGCTGATCGACCCGAAACGGTTTCTCGATGAACTCGACCACGCCGAGCCGGCCCGCCCGAAAGGCATGGGGTACGTCGGCATTGGCGGACACGACGATCACCGGATAGGCGCCCCGGCCCTTCGCGATCATCTCGAGCAGGTCGAGGCCGTTGATTCCGGGCAGGCCGATGTCGACGATGATGCACCCCGGCGGCCGATCGGCATGGCCGGCGAGGAAGGCCTCGGCCGAGTCGTAATCCTCGAAATGACGGCAGCAATCGGCAAGAGCCTGGCGAACCAGGTTGCGCAGGAGCGGCTCGTCGTCGACGATATAGGCTCGCCTGTCCTCCATCTAACGCTCCGTTCGGTTCACCGGATCGCACACTCGACCCCTACTCGTGAACAGCCTCAGGTTAAGCCAAGCCAAAGGTCGCCAAAAGGGGGGATGAGCGAAAACGGCCTCGAAACCCGCCAATCCGGCGCATAGTCCGGGCGGGGCGGCGAGCCTAGGTAGTATTCCGTAGTAGGGCACCGCAGCGATTGGGCGCACGATGGCTGGGCCAGCACGGGGGGAGGTCCTCGGGTCGGTGAGTAGCCGCGTCGGATTGGGCCGGTGACGCGCACCGGCCCAATCCCGGCCACTCAGAACAGCGCTCCGGCCGCGGAGCCGGCGGCGGCGCCGAGCCATGGGATGGCGAGATAGCCCAGCGGAGAGACGAAGGCGGCCGCCAGCACGATCAGCGCCGCCTGCGGCGCGTCGCGCGTCTCCGAATAGGCCGGAGCCGGATCGTCGAAATACATCGTCTTGACGATCTTCAGATAATAGAAGGCACTGATCACCGAAGTGGCGATGCCGAGCGCGGCGAGCCAGGTGAGGTCCGCTTTCACCGCCGCGTCGAACACCAGGAATTTCGGCCAGAAGCCGAACAGCGGCGGCACCCCGGCGAGGCTGAACATGAAGATCGCCATGCCCGCGGCGAGCCACGGACGGGTGGTGGAGAGTCCGGAGAGCGAGGCGATGCTCTCGACCGGCCGCCCGTCGGCGTCGCGCATCCGAAGGACGACCAGGAACGCCCCCAAGGTCATGACGACGTAAACCGCCATGTAGAAGAGCACCGAAGCGACCCCGTCGCGGGTGGCGGCGGCGAGTCCGATCAGGGCGAAGCCGACATTGTTGATCGAGCTGTAGGCGAGCAGGCGCTTGACGTTGGGCTGGCCGATTGCGGCGACGCCGCCCAGGATGGTCGAGGCGAGCGCCATGAAGATGACGATCTGGCGCCACTCGAAGCTGGCCGGCCCCATCGCCTGCACCGCCACGCGCGTGAGCAGCGCCATGGCGGCGACCTTCGGCGCGGAGGCGAAGAAAGCGGTGACCGGAGTTGGAGAGCCCTCGTAAACGTCCGGCGTCCACATGTGGAACGGCACCGCCGAGACCTTGAAGGCGATGCCGGCGAGGACGAAAACGATACCGAACAGCTCGCCGGTCGAGACGCCGTCGCGGCCGACGGCGGCGTGGATGTCGCCGAACAGGGTCGAGCCGGTAAAGCCGTACAGCAGCGAGACGCCGTACAGGAGGATGCCGCTGGCGAGCGCGCCGAGCACGAAATATTTGAGCCCCGCCTCCGCCGAACGGTCGTCGCGGCGCTGGAAGGAGGCGAGGACGTAGGCTGCGAGGCTCTGCAGCTCGAGCCCGACATAGAGGGTGAGGAGATCGCCGGCCGAAACCATCATCCCCATGCCGACCGTGGAGAACAGGATCAGGACCGGATATTCGGCGCGATAGTCACCGTCGCGGCTGAACCAGCCCGAAGCGCCGACCAGCGAGACCGCCGCCGCCGCGTAGACCAGGATCTTGGCAAAAGCGGCGAATCGGTCGCCGACGAACAGGCCGTCGAAAGCGATGCCGGTGGGGCTGCCGATCCCGGGAACCGCCAGCGCCGCGCCGGCGAGGGCGGCGACGGCGAACCAGGTGAGCAGGCGGCTGCCGCGGTCGCCCATCCAGGCGGCCGCCATCATCAGCGCCATCGCCGCGGCGGAAAGGATGATCTCCGGAAGGGTCAGGAGGAGCGAGCCGGCCATCAGTGAGGCGCTCCTTCCGCCGGCGTCGCCGGCGCCGCGGGGGCGCCGCGCCGCAATTGCGCGTCGCCGGGCGGGTCGGCCCGCTCGACGCGGGCGAGGATCCAGCCGACGTCGCGCCGGATCGGCGACAGGAAGCTCTCCGGATAGATGCCCATCCACAGAACGACGGCGGCAATCGAACCCAGCGAGACGAACTCGGGCAGCGTGAGGTCCGGCATCGCCGCGGCGTCGGCGTTGCGGCTCGTCCCGAAGGCGACCCGCCAGTAGAGCCAGAGCATGTAGGCGGCCCCCAGGATGATGCCGCTGGTGGCGACGACGGCGACGAGGCTGTTCGCCTCATAGGCGCCGACCAAAGCCAGGAACTCGCCGACGAAGCCGCTCGTGCCCGGAAGGCCGACCGCGGCCATGGTGAACAGCATGAACAGGGCGGCGTAGACGGGCATGTTGTTGGAGAGGCCCCCGTAGCGGTCGATCTCGCGGGTGTGGAGCCTGTCGTAGACAACCCCGACGCAGAGGAAGAGCGCGCCCGAAACAAGGCCGTGGGAGAGCATGACGATGATCGCGCCCTCGAGCCCCTGCCGGTTGAATGCGAAAATGCCGATGGTGACGAACGCCATGTGGGCGACCGAGGAATAAGCGATCAGCTTCTTCATGTCGCGCTGCACCAGGGCGACCAGCGAGGTGTAGACGATGGCGACGAGGCTGAGTCCGTAGATGACCCACACCAGCTGCGCCGAGGCTTCCGGGAACATCGGCAGCGAGAACCGGACGAAGCCGTAGCCGCCGAGCTTCAGCAGCACTCCGGCGAGGATCACCGAGCCGGCGGTCGGCGCCTGGACGTGGGCGTCGGGCAGCCATGTGTGCACCGGCCACATCGGCACCTTGACCGCGAAGCTGGCGAAGAAGGCGAGCCACAGCCAGGTCTGCGCCTCCGGCGGAAAGTTGGTGACGAGCAGCTTGGGGATGGCGGTGGTGTCGGCATAGTTCACCATCCACAGCATCGCGACCAGCATCAGCACCGAGCCAAGCAAGGTGTAGAGGAAGAATTTGTAGCTGGCGTAGATGCGCTCGGCACCGCCCCAGATGCCGATGATGAGGAACATCGGGATGAGGCCGGCTTCGAAGAAGATGTAGAAGAGGAAGATGTCCTGCGCCATGAAGACGCCGAGCATCATCGTCTCCATGACGAGGAAGGCGGCCATATATTCCTGGACCCGCCGCTCGATCGGCCGCCAGCTGGCGAGGATGCAGATCGGCATCAGGAAAACCGAGAGCATGATCAGCATCACGGCGATGCCGTCGACGCCCAGCGCCCAGTAGAATCGGCCGAACAGGGGCGCCAGCTCCTGGAACTGCCACTGCTGGCCGGCGAGCTGGTAGTCGCGCCACAGCAGGAGGCCGAGCGCGAGGTCGGCCAGGGTGGCGATCAGGGCGATCCAGCGGGCGGCGTTGGCCGAGACGCATAGGCAGGCGATCGCCGCCGCCAGCGGGATCACCAGCATCTCGGACAGGATGGGGAAAGCGTATTCCATTACCGCGCCATGGCCCAGGTCGCGGCGGCGGCGAGGCCGAGAAGCATCACCAGCGCATAGGTGTAGAGATAGCCCGACTGGAGGCGGGCGGTCAGCACATTGCCGATCCGAACCGCGGCGGCGGCGCCGTCGGGGCCGAACCGGTCGATCGTGCCTTCGTCGCCCTTCTTCCAGAAAACACGGCCGAGCCAGATCGCCGGCCGGACCAGCAGGACGTCATAAATCTCGTCGAAGAACCATTTGTTGTAGAGCAGTTGGTAGAGAAGACCCCACTGGCCGGTGAAACGCGCCGGTATGTCAGTGTTCCGAATGTAGGCCTGGAGCGCGATCAGGAAGCCGATGATCATCACCGTGCCGGGGGCGAGCTTCACCCACAATGGCACTTCGTGGATGGCGTGGGCGAGATGGGCGTCGAAGGCGATGCTGCCCGCCCAGAAGTGCGCCCCTTCCTCGGCCTCGATGAACGGTCCGTGGAACAGGAGGCCGGCGAAGATCGCGCCGAGGGAGAGCAGGCCAAGGGGCACCAGCATCGTCCACGGGCTCTCGTGCGGGTGGTAACCGCCCGTGCCGGTCGGCACCGCCGCCGCGGAAGCTTCGTGCGGCCTCGCATCGTGCCCGGCATGCTCCTCGTCGGGATGGTCGCGATGGTCGCCGTGCAGCGCGTGCTGGACATGCTCCGAGGCGGCCCAGCGGGCTTTTCCGAAGAAGGTGAGGAAGATCAGCCGCCAGCTGTAGAAGCTGGTCAGGCAGGCGGCGAGAATGCCGATGACGAAGGCGAATCCGCCGGTGCCGGTGCCGCTGACGAAGGCGCTCTCGATGATCGCGTCCTTCGAATAGAAGCCGGCGAAGCCGAAGCCGGACCAGCCGGCGACCTGGATGATGCCGACGCCGGTGATCGCGAGCGTGCCGACCAGCATCGCCCAGAAGGTGAGCGGGATCTCCTTCCGAAGCGCGCCGTAGAAACGCATGTCCTGCTCGTGGTGCATGGCATGGATCACCGATCCCGCGCCGAGGAAGAGCAACGCCTTGAAGAAGGCGTGGGTGAAGAGGTGGAACATCGCCGCCCCATAGGCACCGACGCCCGCGGCGAAGAACATGTAGCCCAGCTGCGAGCAGGTCGAATAAGCGATCACCCGCTTGATGTCGTTCTGGACGGTGCCGACGGTGGCCGCGAAGATGGCGGTGGCGGCGCCGATCAGCGTGACGAAGGCGAGCGCCGTGTCGCTGGTTTCGAACATCGGCGACAGCCGGCAGACCATGAACACGCCCGCCGTAACCATCGTCGCCGCGTGGATGAGGGCCGAGACCGGCGTCGGGCCCTCCATCGCGTCGGGCAGCCAGGTATGGAGGCCGAGCTGCGCCGATTTACCCATCGCTCCGATGAACAGGAGGATGCAGATCAGGGTCATCGTGTCGAAGCGCTGGCCGAGGAAGCTGATGGTCGAGCCGGCCATGCCGGGCGCGGCCTCGAGAATCGCGGGGATCGAGACGGTGCCGAAGACGAGGAAGGTCGCGAAGATTCCGAGCGAGAAGCCGAAATCGCCGATGCGGTTGACGATGAAGGCCTTGAGCGCCGCGGCGTTGGCCGAAGGCTTGTGGTACCAGAAGCCGATCAGGAGGTAGGAAGCGAGGCCGACCCCTTCCCAGCCGAAGAACATCTGGACGAGATTGTCGGCCGTCACCAGCATCAGCATCGCGAAGGTGAACAGCGACAGATAGGCGAAGAAGCGGGGCTGGCTGTCGTCTTCCGCCATATAGCCCCAGCTATAGAGGTGGACGAGCGCCGAGACGGTCGTCACCACCACCAGCATCACCGCGGTGAGCGCGTCGACCCTGAGCGCCCAGTCGACCTGAAGGTCGCCGGAGCGGATCCATTCCAGCACCGGATGGAGCTGGGCATGCTCGGTGCCGGCCACGAAGCCGAGGAAGATCGGCCAGGACAGCGCCATGCCGACGAACAAGGCGCCCGTCGTCACCAGTTTGGCGGGGAGATTGCCGATCATTCGGTTGCCGAGCCCGGCGACGATCGCCGCCAGCAAGGGCAGGAAAACGATGAGCTGGACGGTCACGGCGTCGATCCACCGAAGGCTGGAGCCTTGGGGGGCGATGAACGCAGGCGGTTTTCACCTGCTGGGGCCCCAGCCTGCGCTGGGGCGACGTGGAGCGCCATCCCCCTCACCCCCTCATCTGGTGGATGTCGTCGACGGCGATCGTCCCGCGTCGGCGGAAATAGATGACGAGGATGGCGAGGCCGATCGCCGCCTCGCCCGCCGCGACGGTAAGGACGAACATCGCGAACACCTGGCCGACCATGTCGCCGAGAAAGGCCGAGAAGGCGACGAGGTTGATGTTGACGCTCAAGAGGATGAGCTCGATCGCCATCAGGATGACGATGACGTTCTTGCGATTGAGGAAGATCCCGAAGACGCCGAGCACGAACAACACCGCCCCGACCGCGAGGTAATGGCCGAGCCCGATCATGAGTGCTCCTCGCCGCCCCAGCGCAGGCTGGGGCCCCAGTGGGAATTCTCGCTGGGATGCCAGCCTTCGCTGGCATGACGGAACGCCCTCACAGCTTGATCCCCTCCCCCACGCCGGGCTGCATGTTGACGACGGCATCGCCGGGCCGGCGGCGAACCTGGTCCGCGACGCGTTGCGGCCTGAGGTCGCTGCGGCGGCGGTGGGTGAGGACGATCGCGCCGATCATCGCCACCAGCAGGACGAGGCCGGCGCCCTCGAAGGCGTAGAGATAGCGGGTATAGAGGACTCGGCCCAAGGCTTCGATATTGGGAATGGATTGGGCGGTCGGCGCCGCCTTCACGGCTCCGCTCAACGCGCCGGCGTTCCAGGCCATCACCGCGAAGAAAATTTCGGCGAAGAGGATCAGGGCGAGGCCCAGCCCGAGCGGCCAGTAGCGCGCTACCCCGGCCCGAAGCGCCGCGAAATCGACGTCCAGCATCATCACCACGAAGAGGAACAGCACCGCGACCGCGCCGACGTAGACGATCACCAGCAGCATGGCGATGAACTCGGCGCCGAGGATCAGGAACAGGCCGGCGGCATTGAAGAAGGCCAGGATCAGCCACAGCACCGAGTGGACCGGGTTGCGCGACAGGATCGTCATCACCCCGCTGGCGATGACGAGCGTTGCGAACAGATAGAAGGCGAAAGCGCCGATCATGATGCGGCCACTCGCGCAGTTTCCGTCATCCCCGGCAAAACGGGCATCCACACGACGCCGCCACCGGCAGGGCGCTTAACGCCTGCGGCCTGGATTCCCGCTTTCGCGGGAATGGCGGGAGTGGATCGGGAGAAGCTCATCTCGGAACGGCCCGGCGCTTAGCGGTAGGGGGCATCGGCGGCAAGGTTGGCGGCGAGCGCCCGTTCCCATTTGTCGCCGTTGGCGAGCAGCTTCGCCTTGTCGTAGAGCAGCTCCTCCCTCGTCTCGGTCGAATATTCGAAATTCGGGCCCTCGACGATCGCGTCGACGGGGCAGGCTTCCTGACAGAGCCCGCAATAAATGCACTTCACCATGTCGATGTCGTAGCGCGTGGTGCGGCGGCTGCCGTCCTCCCTGGGCTCGGCTTCGATGGTGATGGCCAGGGCCGGGCATACCGCCTCGCAAAGCTTGCAGGCGATGCAGCGCTCCTCGCCGTTCGGATAGCGCCTGAGCGCATGCTCGCCGCGGAAGCGGGGAGAGAGCGGGTTCTTCTCGAACGGATAGTTGATCGTCGCCTTGGCCTTGAAGAAGTACTTCAGGGTCAGCCAATGCGCCTTCACCAGCTCCCACAGGAAGAAGGACTTGATCCAGTGCGATACGATGTTCACTATCGTCTGTCCTGCTGGGGTGCCGCTTTGCACATGCCGATGGCGGTGAGCTGCGAGACCGCCATGACGAGACCCTTGCCCGCGCCTTTGAGTCCGCCGCTCTGGGTAAGAACCACCAGGCGGTTCGCCCGGTAACCGGTACCGATCATCTCCGCGAGTTCGAAAATCCTTCGGACGCCGCTCGAATCGGTCTCGAAACTCGTCTGGCGCACCTTCAGCGGACCGACTTGGCCGATCGTGGAATTGGCTTTCACCGAGGTGCCGGCGCGGGCGAACCGCCCGCCGTCGACGACGGCGACGGATTTCTCGCGGTAATCGAAGGCGAGCGACGAGACGTTGGTCGCCTCGTCCACGACACGGCATTCGAAGCGGCCGCTGAAGAAGGAGGGATCCGGCGTCGCGACCGGAACCGCGGTCGGAGCGGCCGCGACCTGGAGCAGCATCATCGGGATCACGACAGGGCTCCGTAGCGGAAGATCATCAGATATCCCGAGACCAGGAACACCCAGATCAGCGAGATCGGCAGGAAGATCTTCCAGCCCAGCCGCATAAGCTGGTCGTAGCGGAAGCGCGGCACGGTCGCCTTGACCCAGGAGAAGACGAAGAAGAAGAAGAAGATCTTGGCGAAGAACCAGACGATGCCGGGCACGTAGTAGAGCGGCGCCCAGTCCACCGGCGGCAGCCAGCCGCCCCAGAAGAGCACGGCCGTCATCCCGCACATCAGCAGGACGTTGCCGTACTCGCCCAGCCAGAAGAGGGCGAAGCTCATCGAGCTGTATTCGGTCTGGTAGCCGGCGACGAGCTCGCTCTCGGCCTCGGTGAGGTCGAACGGCGCGCGCGCGGTCTCGGCCATGGCCGAGATGAGGAAGATGATGGCGAGCGGGAACAGCAGGGGGTTGAAGCCGAAGCCGTTCAGAAAGCCGAGGACATGGCCCTTCTGCGCCGCGATGATCCCGGAGAGGTTGAACGTCTCGGCCCACAGGATCACCGGGATGAGGACGAAGCCGACCGAGACCTCGTAGCTCACCATCTGCGCCGCCGCCCTCAGCGCCGAGTAGAACGGATATTTGGAGTTGGACGCCCATCCGGCGATGATCACTCCGTAGACGCCGAGCGAGGAGATGGCGAGCAGGTACAAAAGGCCGACATTGATGTTCGCGAGCACCATGCCGGGCCCGAACGGCACCACCGCCCAGCCGACCAGAGCCACGGTGAAGGTAATGATCGGCGCGATGATGAACAGGCCGCGATTGGCGCTCGAGGGAATGATGGTTTCCTTGAGGAACACTTTGAGGCCGTCGGCGAAGCTTTGCAGCAGGCCCAAGGGCCCGACGACGTTGGGGCCGCGCCTCAACGCCATCGCCGCCCAGATCTTGCGGTCCGCGTAAATGATCATCGCGACCGCCAGCAGCAGCGGCAGCGCGATCAGCAGGATCAGGATCAGGGTCGCGGCGAACCAGCCGAGCCCCTCGCCCATCCACGTGCTCTGGAACCAGGAAGTCATTCTGCCGCTTCCTGGAAGGTCTGGCCGTGGAGGATCTCGGCCGAACAGCGCTGCAGCGTCGGCGAGGCCCGGGCGATCGGGTTGGTCAGGTAGAAATCCTCGATCGGATAGATGATCTCCCCCGCCACCTTGGGCGAAGGCCCGGTTGACGGCGCCAGGGGCTCGACGGCGCCGAGGCCCACCGTGCCGAGCCGCGGCACCTCGGCGGCGATGGCGGCGCGAAGCTCGGCGAGGCGGTCGAACGGCAGCGCCGTGCCGAGCACCTCGGAGAGAGCCCGGAAGATCGTCCAGTCCTCGCGCGCTTCGCCCGGCGGGTGGACCGCGAATTCGGAGAGCTGCACCCGGCCCTCGAGATTGACGTAGGTGCCATGCTTCTCGGTATACGCGGCCGCCGGAAGGATCACGTCGGCGTGGCGGACGCCGCGATCGCCATGGGTGCCGACATAGACGGTAAAGGTGCCGGCGAAGGCGGACGTGTCGAGTTCGTCGGCGCCGAGCAGGAACAGGGCCCTGAGGCGACCGGCGCGGGCGCGGATCGCTTCGACGCCGCCCTCGGTCACGAAGCCGAGGTCGAGCGCGCCGACCCGCGAGGCGGCGGTGTGGAGCAGCCCGAAGCTCGCGCCAAGCGCGGCGGCGGCGGCGCGCGCGGCCTCATAGGCGCCGGCGGTTCGTAGCGCGCCCATGCCGACGACGACGGCGGCATTCTCCATCCCCTCGAACGCATCGCCGACCGCCTTCGGCAGCTTGCCGAGCACGGCAAGGTCGTTGCCGAGCTCGTTCGCCGGATAGGTGAGGTCGACGGCCGGACCGATGCGGAACACTTTCGCGCCGCCCTTGACCGCCTTGCGGATGCGCGTGTTGACGAGCGGCGCCTCCCAGCGCGGGTTGGCACCGACCAGGAGGACGGCCGGCGCAACCTCGATTCCGGCGATGGTCGGATTGAAGCGGTAGGCGGCCGGGCTCGACACGTCGAACAGCGCGCCGTCCTGGCGGCATTCGTGCAGCGTCGAGCCGAATGTCTGCAGCAGCTTCTTCAGGGCGAAGATCGATTCGAGATCCTGGAGGTCGCCCGCGATCCCCGCCACCTCGTCGCCGGCGGCACCGCTCAGCCGTTCGCCGATCACCGCGAACGCCTCCTCCCAGGTCGCCGGCCGGAGCTGACCCGCCTCTCGCACCCACGGCCGATCGAGCCGGTTGCGGACGAGGCCGTCGACGCAGTGGCGGGTCTTGTCGTGCGCCCATTCCTCGTTGACGTCCTCGTTGAGACGGGGAAGCGCCCGCATCACCTCGCGGAATCGATGGTCGATGCGTATGTTGGTGCCGACGGCGTCCATGACGTCGATGCCCGGCACTTTCCTGAGCTCCCAGGGGCGCGCCTCGAAGCTGTAGGGCTTGGAGACGAGCGCGCCGACCGGGCAGAGATCGACGACATTCCCGCTCAGCTCCGAAGTGACCGCCCCCTCAAGGTAGGAGGTGATCTCCATATTCTCGCCGCGGCCGATCGCGCCGATCTCCTCGACCCCCGCGACTTCCTCGGCGAAGCGAACGCAGCGCGTGCACTGGATGCAGCGGGTCATGATCGTCTTGACGACCGGGCCCATATATTTCTCGGTCACCGCCCGCTTGTTCTCGGCGAAGCGGCTGTGGCCGCGGCCATAGGCCATGGCCTGATCCTGGAGGTCGCACTCGCCGCCCTGGTCGCAGATCGGACAGTCGAGCGGATGGTTGATGAGCAGGAACTCCATCACCCCTTCCCGCGCCTTCTTGACCAGCGGCGTCATCGTCGAGATTTCCTGGCCGTCCTGCGCCGGCAGGGCGCAGCTCGCCTGGGGCTTGGGCGGCCCCGGCTTCACCTCGACCAGGCACATCCGGCAATTGCCGGCGATCGACAGCCGCTCATGGTAGCAGAAACGCGGAATCTCCTTCCCGGCCAGCTCGCACGCCTGAAGCACCGTCGCGCCCTGCGGGACGTCGATCTCGATTCCGTCGACCTTGACCCTGGGCATCAGCGCCTCGCTCCCGAAGCGACCGCGCGAGCGGCGTGCGCGAGCCGGTAATATTTGATCGCGATCGAGCCGCGCAGCGTGACCTTGCCGAAACGCAGCGACTGGCCCTCGGGCAGGCAGCGCGAGAGCGTCGGCCTGAGCGCGCCGAACCGGGCGGTCTCGTCGGGCGAATCGGGAAGAGTCAGCAGCAAGGCCTTCGCGCCGGCAGTATCGGCGCGGACGACGCATTCGCCGTAGCGGGACAGGAAGGCGTAGGCGACGTTGCGCCCGTAGCTTTCACGTGCCGCCTCGAGCTTGCGCTTGCTCAGTTTCTTTCCCCGGGCGTCCACCGGCTGGGGCGGAGCGCCGGGCTCGTGGTGATCGAGCCTCGGCACCGCGTCGAGAACCGGGGCCGGCTGCGCCGCCAACTCCCGGTTCACCAGCGCGTCTGCAAGAGCATAACGGTAGAGATCGCCGGTAAAGCGCATCTGCGTGGCCTGGCGGACCTGACGCGTCAGGCAGTCGTCGCGGATCAGCATCTTATAGTTGCGAAGGATCGTGCCGTTATCGACGTTCGCGGCAATCGCCTCGGCCGCCTTGGCCGGCTGCCGCTTGACGACGCATTGCGCATAAGCGTGGGTCAGCGCCCGCGTCTCCTTCGTCGAATAGTCGGCGTTCGACCAGTCCTCGGACAGGCCTGGCGCCGCAAAGACGGGCAACGCGACCGCCGCAGCCGCGACAAGCCCGAGAGAGCCGCGCAATGTCGCCTTGGCCATCAGCGTTCGTCCCCGTCAGAGTCTTGAGCGACGATCGAGATGGGCCTCGGCTTGACGCGAATCAGGTAGTTGAGACGAGCGTAGAGATCGATCCATTTCGTCTCGGCGGCCGCGGGCTTGGCTGCGTCGCATTCGGGGGCCGGATCGAAGATCGCCTTGGTCGGATCGACGCCCTCCACGATTATTTTGGGGCCTCCGAATGAAAAATCGCGAGCGAACAAAAAGGCTCGGGCTTTTGCGGGATGGCGCTCGACCATGCAGTCGGCCCAGGCATCGATGCTTCGTGGGACGGAGGCCTTGTCGACATCGCGCGCCCAGAGGGAAAGCGCCGCCTTGGAGAGAGAATTGATCAGCCGGTTGTCGAACGACGTGCCCTCGGGAACGCAATCGCGGCTGATCAAGAACACGGCATGGACACCTGCCCCATCCAAGGCGCGTCCCTCCAGCCCGGATTGGTCGCTGCGCAGGATATACATCCACTTCACGTCGGCGCTATTCTTCTCGACCGCGCAGGCGGCCCAGGAGTCGATCTGCGCGGGCGCGACCTTCCTGCGTGCGCCGGCGGGCTCGGCCGCGACCCCGGCCAAAGCCAGGGCCAGGATCGCCAAGGCGGCAGGATTCATTCCGCCGCCTCCAGCGTCCGCGCCTGCCGCTGGACGATGCGCCGCTCCAGCTCTGGCCGGAAATGGCGGATCAGGCCTTGGATCGGCCAGGCGGCGGCGTCGCCCAGGGCGCAGATGGTGTGGCCCTCGACCTGCTTGGTGACGTCCCAGAGCGTGTCGATCTCGTGGATCTCGGCATTGCCCTCGACCAGCCGCTCCATCACCCGCCACATCCAGCCGGTGCCCTCGCGGCACGGCGTGCACTGGCCGCAGCTCTCATGCTTGTAGAAATAGGAGATTCGGCTGATCGCCTTCACCACGTCGGTCGACTTGTCCATGACGATCACCGCCGCGGTGCCGAGGCCGGAGCCGAGGTCCTTGAGGCCGTCGAAATCCATCGGCGCGTCGATGATCTGCTCGGCCGGGACCAGCGGCACCGAGGAGCCGCCCGGAATGACCGCCAGCAGATTGTCCCAGCCCCCGCGTATGCCGCCGGCGTGGCGATCGATCAGCTCGCGGAACGGCACCGACATGGCATCCTCGACGACGCACGGCTTGTTCACGTGGCCGGAGATCTGGAACAGCTTGGTTCCCTCGTTCTTCTCGCGGCCGATGCTCTTGAACCAGCTCGCGCCACGACGAAGAATGGTCGGCACCACCGCGATCGACTCGACGTTGTTGACGGTGGTCGGGCAGCCGTAGAGGCCGGCGCCCGCCGGGAAGGGGGGCTTGAGGCGGGGCATGCCCTTCTTGCCCTCGAGGCTCTCGAGCATCGCCGTCTCTTCGCCGCAAATGTAGGCGCCGGCGCCGCGGTGAACGAACAGGTCGAAATCATAGCCGGATTTGGCGGCGTTCCTGCCGAGCAGGCCGGCGTCATAGGCTTCCTGCACAGCCGCCTGCAGAGTCTCGGCCTCGCGGATGAACTCGCCGCGTATGTAGATATAGCCGGCACGCGCGCGCATCGCGAAGCCGGCGATCAGCGCTCCTTCGATCAGCTTGTGCGGATCGTGGCGGATGATCTCCCGGTCCTTGCAGGACCCCGGCTCCGATTCGTCGGCGTTGATGACGAGGAAATTAGGCCGCCCGGGCGTCGGCTCCTTCGGCATGAACGACCATTTGAGGCCGGTGGGGAAGCCCGCGCCACCGCGCCCGCGCAGGCCGCTCACCTTGATCTCCTCGATGATCTGGTCCTGGCCGGCCGCCATCAGGGCGGCGGTGCCGTCCCAGTCGCCGCGCTCGACGGCGGCCTTCAGGCCCCACGGCTGGAAGCCGTAGACATTGGTGAAGATCCGGTCCCTGTCGTCAAGCATCGCGCGGTCCCTCGATCATCCCGCGGAGGACGACATAGGCGCCGACGGCGAGGGCGAGGCCGATCAGCAGCCCCACCAGCTTCAGCGCGGCGCCGAGTAGCTTGACGGCGAGCCAGACGGCGACGATGCCGATCAGGACCGACAGCAGCAGTGAGCCGATCGACTTCATGCCCGCCTGCCCTCGTTCCAGCGGGGCCGGTAGTCGTGATTCTCGGTCACCATTTCCGGGAGGGTGGTTACGCCGCCCTCGGGCGCGCTCGCCTGGCGCTCGACCTGCGGGCCCGGCCGGGGGGTCTCGCCGCGAGCAAGCGCCTCGAGGATCGCGGTCATGCTCTCGAACGTCAGGTCCTCGTAATTGTCGTCGTTGATCTGGGCCATCGGCGCGTTGGCGCAGGCGCCGAGGCATTCCACTTCCGAGAGGGTGAACAGGCCGTCGGGCGTGGTCGCTCCCTTCGTCATCCCCTTCGCCTTGCAGGCGGCGAAAACGTCGTCGGAGCCGCGCAACATGCAGGGCGTCGTGCCGCAGACCTGGACGTGGAAGCGGCCGACCGGCCGCAGGTTGAACATCGTGTAGAAGGTCGCGACCTCGTAGGCGCGGATATAGGGCATGCCCAGATAGGCTGCGACATATTCGATCACCGGGATCGGCAGCCAGCCCTGCGTCCCCGTCTTCGCCCCGACCTGCCGCTGGGCGAGATCGAGCAGCGGGATGATCGCGCTCTGCTGCCGGCCCGGCGGGTAGCGGCCGATAATCGTCTTCGCCTGCCTGTCATTATCGGCGGTGAAGGCGAAGGCGCCCCAGCGCTCGCGGAGCTCGCCGATATCGATCGAGGTAGGAAGGAAGTCGGCCATCAGGCGCGCACCTCCTCGAGATACCATTCCGGGAACAGCCGCACCGATTGGAGCCGGTTGTTGTGGAAGGCCCCGACATAGGAGGTTCGCTCGACGCCCCAATATTCATCGTGGGTGAACAGGCCGTTGCAGCCCTCCGGATCCGCGGCGTGGTAGGAATAGCGCTCCAGGGTAAACTGGTAGCTCGCCCGGTTGCGCAGCCGGCGGAAGAGGTTGACGTCGTGGATCCGGACGGGGCGAGCGTCGAGCCGGTCGTCGGACACGAGAAACTGCTTGTAGAACAGATGGGTCCGATCGGTCATGTCCCCGGTCCGTTCGCCGACCGCCGCCTCAATCATCTCGTCCTCGATCTCCACATTCCTCAACACCTCGGCGGCGCGCTCCTCGATCGCCTCGAGGGTCAGTCGCGGCCCGTCGTTGAGCAGTGCGACCCACCGCTCGAGCGACTCCCGGCAGTCGGCGTCGCTGAACCGCACCCGCCGCTCGCCGGTGAGTGAGCAGGCCTCGGCCGCCGGAGCGGCGAGCAACGCCGCGGCGAGGACACCGCTGGCGAGCATTTCGCGCCGGACCATCACCGGTCGATCTCCCCGAAGACGATGTCGAGCGAGCCCAATATGGCGGTGACATCGGCGAGCATGTGGCCCCTGGTCATGAAGTCCATCGCCTGGAGGTGGGAGAAGCCGGTCGGCCTCAGCTTGACTCGGTACGGCTTGTTGGTGCCGTCGGCGACGAGATAGACCCCGAACTCCCCCTTCGGGCTCTCGGTGGCGACGTAGACCTCGCCCTCCGGCACGTGGAAGCCCTCGGTGTAGAGCTTGAAGTGGTGGATGAGCGCTTCCATCGACTGCTTCATCTCGGCCCGCTTGGGCGGCACCACCTTGCGGTCGAGCGAGGCGATCGGCCCGTCCGGCATCTTCTCGAGGCACTGCTTCATGATCCGGACCGACTGGCGGACCTCCTCGACCCGGACCATCATCCGGTCGTAGCAATCGCCCTTGGTCCCCACCGGGACGTCGAACTCGACCCGGTCGTAGACGTCGTAGGGCTGGGCCTTGCGTATGTCCCAGGGAATTCCCGCGGCTCGGATCATCGGCCCGGAGAAGCCCCAGGCGATCGCGTCCTCCTTCGAGACCACCGAGATGTCGACGTTGCGCTGCTTGAAGATCCGGTTGTCGGCGACCAGCGCGATCGAATCCTCGAACAGGCGCATCAGCCGCCGGTCCATCCACTCGCCGATATCGTCGAGAAGTTGGGCCGGCACGTCCTGGTGGACTCCGCCCGGACGGAAATAATTGGCGTGCATGCGGGCGCCCGATACACGCTCGTAGAAGTTCATGATGTCTTCGCGCGGCTCGAATAGCCACAGGTTCGGAGTCATCGCCCCGACGTCCATGATGTGGCTGCCGATGTTGAGCAGGTGGTTCGAGACTCGAGTCAGCTCGGCGAAGAAGACTCGCAGGTACTGGGCGCGCAGCGGCACCTCGAGCCCGAGCAGTTTCTCGATGGCGAGAACGTAGCTGTGCTCCATGCACATCGGCGAGACGTAGTCGAGCCGGTCCATGTAGGGGATGGACTGGATGTAAGTCTTGTACTCGCAAAGCTTCTCGGTGCCGCGGTGCAGGAGGCCGACATGGGGGTCGACCCGCTCGACGATCTCGCCGTCAAGCTCGAGGATGAGCCGAAGCACACCGTGAGCGGCCGGGTGCTGGGGCCCGAAATTGATCGTGTAATTGGCGATCTCGGACTGGGTCGCGCCGGAGCGGGCGATCTGCTCCTCGCGAGACATGTCCCGGGTGGCGAGGGTCATGCGACCTCCGTCGGGCGGCCTCACTTCTTGATCTCCCCGGCCTTCAACGGCGTCGGCGCACCGGGTGCCTCGGGAGCCTTCTCGTCGCCGGGCAGGATGTAGGCGGCGCCCTCCCACGGGCTGAGGAAATCGAACGGCCGGAAGTCCTGGGCGAGCCGGACCGGCTCGTAGACGACGCGCTTCTGCTCCTCGGAATAACGCAGCTCGACATAGCCGGTGAGCGGGAAGTCCTTGCGGAAGGGGAAGCCCTGGAAGCCGTAATCGGTGAGGATTCGGCGAAGGTCGTCATTGCCGTCGAAGACGACCCCGTAGAGGTCGAATACCTCTCGCTCGAGCCAGCCTGCCACCGGCCAGAGCGAAGTCACCGACGGCACCGGCACGTCCTCGTCGGTCGACACCCGGACGCGGATACGGTGGTTCCGGGTCAGCGACAGAAGATGATAGACCACCTCGAACCGCTCAGCGCGCTGCGGATAGTCGACTCCCGCTATCTCCATCAGCTGCTGATACTCGAACCGGTCGCGCAGCGTCCTGCAGACGTCGACGATGCGCTCGCGCACGACCGTCAGCGATACCTCACCGACCGCGTCCTTTGCTTCGACCAATGAATCGCCGAGCGCGGCTTTCACCTCGTCGAGCAGCCCCTCTCTCGGGGCGATCCTGGGAGCCGAATTGTTCACGGATCAACGTTCGATCGTGCCGATGCGGCGGATCTTCCGCTGCAGCTGCATGACGCCGTAGAGCAGGGCCTCGGCGGTCGGCGGGCAGCCGGGAACGTAGATGTCGACCGGCACGATCCGGTCGCAGCCACGCACCACCGAGTAACTGTAATGGTAATAGCCGCCGCCATTGGCGCAGCTGCCCATCGAGATGACGTAGCGCGGCTCCGACATCTGATCGTAGACCCGCCGCAGCGCCGGCGCCATCTTGTTGCAGAGGGTGCCGGCAACGATCATCACGTCCGACTGGCGCGGGGAAGCGCGCGGTGCCACGCCGAACCGCTCGAGGTCGTAGCGGGGCATGTTGGCATGGATCATCTCCACCGCGCAGCAGGCCAGGCCGAACGTCATCCACCACAGCGAGCCGGTCCGCGCCCATTGGAACAGGTCCTCGGTCGAAGTGACGAGGAAGCCCTTGTCGCTCACCTCGCCTTGCAGGTCGGCGAAGAAGCTGGGGTCGGGCTGCTGGAGGTCGGCCGGCCTCTCATTCTCGTGCCTGGGATCGAGGATCACTCCCATTCGAGCGCGCCCTTCTTCCAGGCGTAGACGAAGCCGAGGGTGAGCTCGATCAGGAAGATCATCATCGCCGCCCAGCCGGCGATGCCGGTGAAGCCGAGGGTCACCGCCCAGGGAAAGAGGAACGCCGCCTCGAGGTCGAAGACGATGAACAGGATCGCCACCAAATAGAAGCGGACGTCGAACTGCGCCCGGCTGTCCTCGAAGGCCGGAAAGCCGCACTCATATTCGGCGAGCTTGTCGGGATAGGGATTGGCCGCGCCGGTGAGCTTGGCCACCATCATCGGCAGGACGACGAAGCTCAGGGACATCGAGAGCGCGACGGCGAGAAACAGGAGGATGGGCAGATATTCGGCGGCGGTCGACGCCATCGAGACTCTCCAGGGGGACGCGAGGTTGCGCGGCTTCTAGGGCAGCGGCCCTTCCACCGCAACACTCTTGGGGCCATTGACAGGGCGCGGCGAGCGGAACAGTCTCGCACCGCAACAGAGGGGGATTGAGATGAAATCCAAACGGCTTGCGATCGCTGCCCTGGCCGCGGCCTGGGCCCTCCCCGCGCAGGCGGAGATGGTGCGTGGCCAGGATCCGGGCAGCCTCGTCCGCGCGCTCCAGCAAGCTGGTTATGCCGCCAAGCTCGGCACCGACAAGGTCGGCGATCCGATGATCACCAGCGGCGTCTCGGGCACGACCTTCCAGATTTTCTTCTACAATTGCACCGACCACAAGGAATGCGCGACCGTCCAGTTCCATTCGGGCTACGACCTGACCACGCCGGTGAGCCTCGAGCGGATCAACGAATGGAACCGAAGCCAGCGCTTCGGCCGCGCCTTTCTCGACAAGGAGAACGACCCCATCCTGGAGATGGACGTCGACCTCGACGACGGCGGCATCTCGCCGGCGCTGTTCATCGACAACATCGAATTCTGGGCGAGCGTCCTCGGCAATTTCGAACGCCATATCGGCTACCGGAAATAATCTGCCTCCCCACCGCCGGAATGGGGAGCCACCGGCGAAGCTGGTGGAGTGCTGCCCGAACTTGGCTTCAGGACTGGATCGCCCCTTCCCCTCCTCCGGGCGGTCCCCCTTCCCCTCGCTTAGCGACAGGGGAGGCAGCTAGGCCCGCAAAGCCCCCGCAACCAGCCGGTGCAGCTTCGAATGGAGTTGGTCGTTCGCCGCCAGCACCTCGCCCTGGGCGAGCGCCGCGTCGGCGCCCCGGAAATCGGTGACGAAGCCACCCGCCTCGCGAACCAGAAGGATGCCGGCGGCGACGTCCCAGAATTGGAGGTCCTCCTCCCAGAAGGCGTCGTAGCGTCCCGCCGCCACCCAGGCGAGGTCGAGCGCGGCCGAACCGAAGCGGCGGATGCCCGCCACCTCCGGGGATACGGCGGCGAGGATCCTCTCGAACCGGTCGAGATGGCCGTGACCCTTCCACGGCACGCCGGTCGCGACCAGGGCGTCGGCGAGGTCGCGGCGGGCGGAGACGCGGAGCCGTCGCTCGTTGAGCCAGGCACCCCGGCCCTTCTCCGCCCAGAAGCTCTCGTCGGTGAGCGGCTGATAGACCAGGGCCTGGGTGATCTCCGGCCGGCCGCCGGGGCCCCGCGGATCCTCGACCGCGATCGAGATCGCGAAATGGGGAATGCCGTGGAGGAAGTTGGTGGTGCCGTCGAGCGGATCGACGATGAAGCGCGGCTTGTCGGGATCGCCGTCGATCTCGCCGCCCTCTTCCAGCGTCAGCCGCCAGTCGGGCCGGGCGTGGCGCAGCTCCTCGACCACCGTCGCTTCGGCGCGCCTGTCGGCCATGGTGACGAAGTCGGCGGGGCCCTTGCGGCTCACCTGCAGCTGCTCGACCTCGCCATAGTCGCGCCGCAGCCGCGGAGCCGCCTTGCGCGCGGCGCGCTGCATGACGGAGATCAGGCCGGAATGTGAGACCAACTAGCAGCTCCTAAATGAAATCCATTATGGCTCAATCAAAGCGTATCTTGGCGTTCGCCACGAAACCTGGCATCGCTGATTTTCAAAGAGAAACTGACGCACTCTTCGCACAGGGCCGCCAGAACGCTTGGGGCAGTGGCTCGATAGGCTCCTGGCTAGGCCTCGCAGTTGCGGACAATGTACGGTCTGGCAAATACGAAGACCTTCTCGGAGTTTCAAAATATACTTTCTTGATTGGTGGCTCTCCCGTCATGGAATGCTATGGTTTCTTCGGAACCGTCTCGTGCGGCAGTCCGCATAATAGCGCCACCTAGCCCAACTCAGTCCGCCCGCCTCACGTAGGTCTGTTCGTAAACGTCGACGACGATCCGGGTTCCGCTGGTGATGTGCGGCGGCACCATCACCCGGACGCCGTTGTCGAGGATTGCCGGCTTGTAGGAGGAGCTCGCCGTCTGTCCCTTCACCACCGCGTCCGCCTCGACGATGGTCGCCTCGATCTGGTCGGGCAGCTGCACCGAGATCGGCCGCTCGTTGTAAAGCTCCATCACCACGTCCATGCCGTCCTGGAGGAAGGCGGCGGGCTCGCCGATCAGGTCGCGGGGCAACGACACCTGCTCGTAATTCTCCTTGTCCATGAACACGAGCATGTCGCCTTCGGCATACAGGAACTGGAAGTCCTTGGTATCGAGCCGGACGCGCTCCACCGTCTCGGCCGAGCGGAAGCGGACGTTGTTCTTGCGGCCGTCGATCAGGTTCTTCATCTCGACCTGCATATAGGCGCCGCCCTTGCCCGGCTGGGTGTGCTGGATTTTCACGGCGCGCCAGATGCCGCCCTCATATTCGATGATGTTGCCGGGACGAATGTCCACGCCGCTGATCTTCATGTCCGTCTCTCGGGAGATAGTGGAAAAGAGCCGGGGCGGGCCTTAGCCGCGCCTCGCCCTGGGGGCAAGGGAGCCCGCCCCACGTCATTCCGGCGAAGCGGGAATCCAGCCTGATGGGCGCGGCGCCCGTGCTCGACCATTTTCACCGATGATGACGCGAGCGCGTCAGCGCCTGCCCGCCAGCAGCGGATAGGGGTTGACCGCGGTGCCCTCGTGCCAGTCGTCGCCGGCCGCCATCCGGTGAATGGCGAAGTGGAGGTGCGGCCCAGCCGGGTTGGCATTGCCCGTGGAGCCGACGGTGCCGATGCGATCGCCCTGGCGCAGCTTCTGGCCTTCCTTCAGCCCTGGCGCATAGTCCTGGAGGTGGGCGTAATAGTAGATCCAGCGGCCGTCCTCCGAGCGGACGTAGGCGGTGACGCCGCCGCCGCCCTTGCTGAAGAAGAGCTTCTCGACCGTCCCCGGCGCGGCCGCCACGACGGGCGTGCCGTGCGGCGCCATGATGTCGATTGCATCGTGGACTCGGGCGCCGCCGGCGCGGGCCTGAGTGTAGGTATCCTGGAGCTGGTCCGCCCTTACTCCGGCGACCGGGATGGCGAGTCCGGCCGGACCGACGACCAGCCCCTCGACCACCTTCACCTCCGGCTGGTGGAGGACGACGCTGTCTCCGGCCGCCTCGACCTTTCCCTCGCCGGCCGAGCCGCCGGCGTTGAAGGCGACCAGCCAGAAGGCGCTGGTCAGCGCGCAGGTGACGATCGCGGTGACGATGACGATGGCGAGAGTGCGCAGCCGCTCCATTCCCGCTCAACGCAACTTATTTCCCGCCCGTTCCGTTCGGGGGGCGATGACCGGAACCGTCCGCATCGGCTGCTCGGGCTGGATCTACCGCCATTGGCGCGATCTCTTCTATCCAGCCAAGCTCCCTCAGCGCCTCTGGTTCGACCATTATGCCGGGACCTTCTCGACGGTAGAGCTCAACACCAGCTTCTATCACCTGCCCAAGCCGGAGACCTTCAGCGGATGGCGCGACCGGGCGCCGCCCGGCTTCCGCTACGCGGTCAAGGCCCCTCGCTTCATCACCCACATGAAGAAGCTCAAGGACTGCGCCGAGCCGGTCGACGAGTTCCTGAGCCGCGCCCGCAACCTTGGCGCCGCGATCGGCCCGATCCTCTACCAGCTGCCGCCGCGCTGGGCGCTTAACCGCGATCGCCTGGACGAATTCGTCGCCCTGCTTCCGCGTGACCTCCACCACGTTTTCGAGTTTCGCGAGAAGAGCTGGCTGACCGAGGAGGTGCTGGCGCTCCTCGAGGCCCGCGGCGTCTCCTTCTGCGCGCATGACATGCGCGGCCTCGCCACACCGCGCTGGGCGGCGGGGCCGATCGCCTATGTCCGCTTTCACGGCGGCACCGGCAAATATGTCGGCCGCTATCCGGACGACGAGTTGATGGGATGGACCGACTGGATCGTCCGCCAGGCGAGGAGCGGACGCGACGTCTGGTGCTATTTCAACAACGACATCGGCGGCCACGCCATCGACGACGCGCTGACCCTGCGAGCGATGGTCGGCCAGGCGCTGCGCTAGCGCGACTCGATTGGGACGAACCAAGGCCAGCGCCGCTACCTGGCGAGGATGCCCTGGAACTCCGCCACCGCCGCTGCCGGCCCGCGCGCATCCCCCCACACGGCGCTGCACACGGCCAGAAAGTCCGCCCCCGCGGCGACCAGCGCCCGTCCGTTTTCCGGCGTGATGCCGCCGATCGCCACACAGGGCAGCTCGAACAGCCGCGACCACCAGGACAGGATCGAGGGATCGGGTCGGTGCGCCGTCTCCTTGGTGGCGGTCGGGAAGAAAGCGCCGAAGGCAACGTAATCCGCACCGGCCTCGCCCGCCTCCATCGCCAGGTGGCGGCTGTCGTGGCAGGTGACTCCGATCTGGGCGGCCGGCCCCAGCAGGGCGCGCGCCTCGCGCGGATCGCAATCGCCCTGGCCGAGATGGACTCCGTCGGCGCCGAGCCTTTTGGCCAGAGCGACGTCGTCGTTGACGATGAAGGCGACCTCGCCGGCTTCGCAGATGCGCTGCAGCGGCTCGGCCAGCCGCGCGGCCTCGTGACGGTCCACGCCCTTCACTCGGAACTGGAAGGCGGCGACCGGGCCGGCCGCCAGCGCCGCCTGAAGCCGGTCGGGGAAATCGCCGCCGACCTCGAGCGGCGAGATCAGATAGAGCTGGCAGGGCGGCCGCTGCGCCGGATCGAACAACTCGGCGAAGCCGGAATCGAGCGGGTCTTCCATCGCATCAGGCGTTGGCATCGGCCCGCTCCCCGCTCAAGCAGCAAAAGCGCGCCGGCTTGCGGCCGGACCCCCAGGTCTCGCGAATCCCGGCGAAGCCGGCCGCCGCCATCAGCGCCTTCACCTCCGACGTATCGAACAGCCGGAAGCCGAAGCGGTGGCCCGGCCATTTGCGCAGCTCCGCGGCCGGCTCGAAAGCAAAGACGAGCCGGCCGCCGGGCTTGACCACCCGCGCCAGCTCGGTCAGCGCCTGCTCCGGATCGGGCCAGAAATAGAGGCTGTTGACGCTGACCGCCTTGGTCACCGTCGAGTCCGGCAGCGGCAGGGCGTCGACCGAAGCGCCGTAGAGGTGCAGGCGGCCGCGCCGCACGTCTCGGGCAAAGCGGCGCCGGGCGCGTGCGATCAGAGTCTCGGAGATGTCTGCCCCGAACACTTCACCCGTTGTGCCGAGCAGCAGCGCGCGAAGCAGGTCGCCGCCGCCGAAACCGACCTCCAGCACCCAGTCTTCGCGTTCGAGCCGCAGCGACGCCAGGGCCAGCGCGTTGATCTCGCGGCTGATCCGGTCGAGCCACGGCGCGATCAGGAATCGTCCGATCGGCCCCGAGGGACGCGCGAACTGCCGCGCGAGGAGGCGGCCGAAGGCTACGCCGCCACCTTCTCGGTCGAGGCGCGATGGATGTCGGCGATCGCATCGCCGAGCGCACCGTCGAATTCCGCGTCGCTCATCTGGTGGCGAAGGTCCTCGAGCAGCGCCCGGCTGAAGCTGGCGATCATGCCGCGATTCTTCGCGAGCTCGGCGCACGCCTCCCGCCGACTGTAGCCGCCGGACAGGGCGACGACGCGAAGCACGCGCGGATGATCGACCAGCGGGTCGAACAGCCCCGGCGTGGCCGGGATGCTGAGCTTCAGCATCACCCGGTCGTCGCCGGGAAGCGCGTCGAGCCCCTTCAACAGCTCGTCGAGCAGGATGCGGTCGGCCTCGGCCCGCTCCGGGCTCTTGATGTTGACCTCCGGCTCCAGGATCGGGACCAGGCCGGCAGCGAGCACCTGCCTGGCCACGCCGAACTGCTGCCTCACCACGGCGGCGATGCCCTCGCGGTTGGCGAGGTTGATGACCGAGCGCTCCTTGGTGCCGAACACGCCGAGCGATTTGGCGCGGGCGAGCAGCGAGTCCAGATCGGGCATCGGCTTCATCAGCTGGACGCCATTTTCCTCGGGCTCGAGCCCCTTGTCGATCTTGATGAACGGCACCACGCCGCGCTCCTTGAGCACCTGCGGCACCGGACGGCCGCCGATGTCGCCGTCCATCGTCCGCTCGAAGAGGATGGCGCCGATCACCTTGCCCGAGCCGAAGGCTGGCGAAGTGATGATCCGGGAACGCATCTGGTGGATGAGGCCGAACATCTCGTCCTCCGACCCCCACGCGCCTTGCTCGATGCCGTAGCCCTTGAGCGCCTTGGGCGTCGACCCGCCGCTCTGGTCGAGCGCGGCGATGAACCCCTCGCCCTTCTCCATCTGCGCCGTCATCTCGCCCTGGTCCATCGATACGTCCCCTGTCTGCTGGATTGGTGCGCCCCGCCTCGCGGTGCGATCACCTTCGTCGGAATGGCGGGCTGATAGCGAACCCGGCGGACCGGTTCAACGCACCGCCAATGCCGCCCATGCCGCTCAGCCGGCGGCCGGGCCTTTCAGCTCGAGCCCGTTGCCGTTAGGGTCGGAGAGATAGATGGAAGGGCCGATCCCCTCGGCGCCGTAACGCTGCGACACCTGCGCCTCGATGCCGTGCCGCCCGAGGTGAAACAGGATCGCCGGCTCGTCCCAGGGGACAACGCGAAAGCAGACGTGATCGACGTTGCGGCCCTCGGCTCCCGGCGCCGCTCCACCGGTCCGGCCGAGCGGGCCTTCGACGGGGACCAGGTCGATCAGCGAGCTTCCGGCGCGCAGCTGCCAGAGGCCGATCTCCGCCTGGACCTTCTCGACGGTCGCGCCGAGGACTTGGGTATAGAAAAGCAGCGACGTGTCGAGATCGGCGACTCGGAAGACGACATGATCGATCGCGGCGAGGCGGATCACGCGGCCTCCAGAGCCTTAACGCCCGGCAGCGCCTTGCCCTCCATCCACTCGAGAAAGGCGCCGCCGGCGGTCGAGACGAAGCTGAAGTCGCCGGCGACGCCGGCCTGGTTCAGCGCCGCCACCGTGTCGCCGCCGCCCGCGACCGAGACGAGCTGGCCGCCCTGGCTCAGCGCCGCGGCGGTCTGGGCGAGTTGGACGGTGGCGCGGTCGAAGGGCGGCGTCTCGAACGCGCCCAGGGGACCGTTCCAGACCAGGGTGCGGCAGATCTTGAGGACGTCGGCCAGAGCCTCGACCGCGGCCGGGCCGACGTCGAGGATCATCTCGTCGCCAGCGACCTCGTGAACGTTGCAAATCCTCAGGCTGGACGGATGGGGCGCGAATTCCTTCGCGACGACGACGTCGTACGGGAGATGGACGGTGCAGCCCGCCCGTTCGGCCGCGTCGAGGATCTCCAGCGCGACCTCCCGAAGCTCACGCTCGGCGAGCGAGCGGCCGATATCGATGCCGCGAGCGGCGAGAAAGGTGTTGGACATGCCGCCGCCGATGATCAGATGGTCGACCCGGGCGACGAGGTGACGAAGCACTTCGAGCTTGGTCGACACCTTGGCGCCGCCGACCACCGCCGTCACCGGCCGCTCCGGCCGGCCGAGCGCCTTCTCCAGAGCCGTCAGCTCCGCCTCCATCGCTCGACCGGCATAGGCCGGCAGAAGGTGGGCGAGGCCCTCCGTCGAGGCATGGGCGCGATGCGCCGCCGAGAAGGCGTCGTTGACGTAGAAATCGCCGAGTTCCGCCATCGCCCGGGCGAGATCCGGGTCGTTCTTCTCCTCGCCGGCGTGGAATCGGGTATTTTCGAGGATGGCAATGTCGCCGGGCTGCATCTGGGCGACATTCTCCTTCGCCAGCTCGCCCTGGCAGTCGCCGACGAAGCGGACCGGACGGCCGAGCACCTGCTCGTAGGCGCGGGTGACGAGCGACAGCGACATGTCCGGCCGCGGCTCGCCTTTGGGCCGGCCGAAATGGGCGAGAAGGAGGACGATCGCGCCCTTGTCGGCGAGCTCGCTTACGGTGGGAACGGTGGCGCGCAGCCGCGTGTCGTCGGTCACCTCGCCGTCGGCCATAGGCACGTTGAGGTCGACCCGGACCAGAGCGCGCCTGCCGTGGGGGTCGCTCAGGTCGTCGAGTGTCCGGAACGACGCCATGACGTCAGATCAGCCGCGCCATCGCTCCGGCGGTGTCGACCATTCGGTTCGAGAAGCCCCATTCGTTGTCGTACCAGGAGACGACCCGGACCAGCTTGCCCTCGAGCACGGCGGTCTCGAGGCTGTCGACGGTCGAGCTGGCGGCATTGTGGTTGTAGTCGATCGAGACCAGAGGCTCCTCGCTATAGTCGAGGATGCCCGCCAGCGGGCCGCTCTCGGCGGCGGCGCGCAGCGCGCCATTGACCTCGTCGCGGCTGGTGTCGCGCCGCGGCGTGAAGGTGAGATCGACGAGGCTGACGTTGGGCGTCGGCACCCGGATCGCTGAGCCGTCGAGCTTGCCCTTCAACTCGGGCAGCACTTCGCCGACGGCGCGGGCCGCCCCGGTCGTGGTCGGGATCATCGACATCGCCGCGGCGCGGGCGCGGCGCTTGTCGGGGTGGATCTGGTCGAGAATCTTCTGGTCGTTGGTATAGGCGTGCACCGTCGTCATCAGGCCCCGCTCGATTCCGATCGAATCGTTCAGAACCTTGGCGACGGGGGCGAGGCAGTTGGTGGTGCACGACGCGTTGGAGACGATCGTGTGCGCCGCCTCCAGCCGGCCGTGATTGACTCCGTAGACGACCGTCAGATCGACCCCCTTGGCGGGCGCCGAGATCAGAACTTTCTTCGCGCCCGCGGCGAGATGCGCCTCGGCCTTGTTACGGTCTGTGAAGAAGCCCGTGCATTCCAGCACGAGTTCGACGCCATGAGCCCCGTGCGGCAGCCTGGCCGGATCCCGCTCGGCGGTGACGTGGATGCGGCGGCCGTCGATGACGAGATCGTTGCCGTCCGCGCTCACCTCGCCCGGATAGGCGCCGTGAACGGAGTCGCGCTTGAACAGAAGCGCGTTGGATTCGGCGTCGGCGAGGTCGTTGATCGAGACGAGCTCGAGCCCGCTTTCGGCCTTCTGGAGCAGCGCCCGAGCCACCAGGCGGCCGATCCGACCGAATCCGTTGATCGCAACTCTCGTCGCCATGTCATTGATCTCCTTGGGATTCTAACTTCGCGATGATTCGCGGCACGATCGCTTCGGCGGTGAAGCCGAAGCGCCTGAACAAATCCTCGGCCGGGGCCGACGCGCCGAACCGGTCGAGACCGACGGCGAGCCCGTCCTGGCCGACATAGCGCTCCCAGCCGAGCGTCGTCCCGGCTTCGATCGACACCTTGAGAACGCCGTCCGGCAGCAGGTCGCGCCGGTAGGACTCGTCCTGGGCGTCGAACAGCGGCCAGCAGGGCATCGACACGACGTCGGCGCCGATCCCGAGCGCCTCGAGCGCCTCGGCGGCCGCGACCGCGACCGCCACTTCGGAGCCGGTGCCGATCAGCACCGCCCGTCGGGCCCGGCCCGCGGACCGCAGCCGGTAGGCGCCGCGGGCGCACGGATTGCCTGAGCTCCGATCGAGGCGCAGCTGCGGCAGGTTCTGGCGGGTAAGGGCGAGCAGCGACGGGCCGTCCGCCCGCTCGAGCGCCAGCGTCCAGCATTCGGCGGTCTCGACGGCGTCGGCCGGCCGGTAGACGAACAGGTTGGGCATCACCCTGAGGCTCATCAGATGCTCGACCGGCTGGTGAGTCGGCCCATCCTCGCCGAGGCCGATCGAATCGTGGGTCATCACGTAGATCACCCTCACCCCCTGCAGGGCGGAGAGGCGGATGGCGGGGCGGCAATAATCGGAGAAGACCAGGAAGGTGCCGCCATAGGGGATCACTCCGCCGTGAAGCGCCATCCCGTTCATCGCCGCGGCCATGCCGAACTCGCGAATGCCGTAATAGAGATAGCGACCGGAATAATCCTCTTTCGTCAGAGGCTTCTGGCTCTTTGTTTTGGTGTTGTTCGAACCTGTGAGGTCGGCCGAGCCGCCGATCGTTTCGGGCAGGGCGGCGTTGATCGCCTCGAGCGCGAGCTCCGACGCCTTGCGGGTGGCGACCGCTTGCGGATTCGCCAGAAGACGCTCCAAATGAGCGGAAATCGAGAAATCTCGCGGCAATTCGCCTTCCATCCGGCGCACGAAATCGTCGCGCCGGGGGCTGGCGGCGAGCCGGGCGCGCCATTGCTCGTGCGCCGCCGCGCCCGGCGCGCCCGCCGCCCGCCAGGCGCTCAGGATGTCGCTCGGGATCTCGAAGGGCTTTGCGTTCCAGCCCAGCTGGCGTCGGGCGGCGGCGACCTCGTCCTCGCCGAGCGCGGCGCCGTGGGTGGCGGCGGTGCCCTGCTTGTTCGGGGCGCCCCAGCCGATGATCGTCCGGCACGCGATCAGCGACGGCCGCGGGTCGGCGAGCGCCTCGTCGATCGCCCGGCGGATGTCGTCGAAATCATGGCCGTCGCAGGCGACGGTGTGCCAGCCGCCCGCGCGGTAGCGGCCGACGGCGTCCTCGGAGCGCGACAGATCGGTCGACCCGTCGATGGTGATCCGGTTGTCGTCCCAGAAGACGATGAGCCGGCCGAGGCCGAGATGCCCGGCCAGCCCCGCCGCCTCGTGGTTGACCCCCTCCATCAAGTCGCCGTCGCCGGCGATCGCCCAGACGCGATGGTCGACGAGGTCGTCGCCGAAGACGGCGTTCAGATGACGCTCGGCGACCGCCATACCGACCGCCATGCCGAAGCCCTGGCCGAGCGGTCCGGTGGTCGCTTCCACCCCGGCCAGCATGAAATTCTCCGGATGGCCCGCGCAAGGGCTGCCGAGCTGGCGGAAGTTGCGGATCTCGTCGATCGTCGGGTGGGCGTAGCCGGTGAGGTGGAGCAGGGCATAGACCAGCATCGAGCCGTGCCCCGCCGACAGGACGAAGCGGTCGCGGTCGTGCCAGGCCGGGTCGGCGGGATCGTGCCTCAGATATTCGGTGAACAGGATGGTGGCGACGTCGGCCATCCCCATCGGCATTCCGGGATGGCCGGAATTGGCCGCCTGCACGGCATCCATCGACAGCGCGCGAATGGCGTTGGCGAGCAGTCTCGGATCGGCGGCCATGCACTTTCCCAAGAGGCGGCGCCCGGTCGGGCGGAGGAGAGTCGAACGGACGCTCCGGTCGCCGCTCTTTATCGGCGGGGGCGCGCCCGTCAACCGCAGCCCGGCGGTTTTCAAAGCGCGGGCGGTCATGCTATGCATCGGCGATGGGGCAAGACCGGGCGGAAATGGCGGTAAGCCGGATCGAACAGGCATTCGCGCGGATCGAAAGGGCCGCGGCACTCGGCTCCGCGTCCGCCCAATCCGCCGACGGCGACCTGCGCGAGGCCCATGAAGCGCTGCGCGGGCGAGTGCGCGAGGCGCTCACCCAGCTCGACGGCCTGATCGCCGCGGCGGAGCGCGGCTGATGGCGTCGGTCGAGGTCGAGATCGCCGCCCGCAAATATTCGGTCGCCTGCCGCGACGGCGAGGAGGAGCATCTGCGCTCGGTCGCGGCGATCGTCGACGGCAAGGCGCAGGACGCGGCCGCCGCGCTCGGCAGCCTCAGCGAGGCGAGGCAGCTGCTGTTCGCCTCGCTGCTGCTCGCCGACGAGCTCAAGGATCATCGCTCCGGCCAGCCGCCCGCGCCGCGCGCCGAGCTCTCGCCGGTGATGGTCGACGCGCTCGAGCGCCTCGCGCAGCGGGCGGAACGCCTGGCCGAGCAGCTTGAGATGGGCCTTCCGACCTCCTAGATAGGAGACGACGGGTACTGCCCGGTGCGCGCTTCTAGAACATCCCTGGGCGATAAGCATCCTCGGGGACTCTCCCTGGCCGGGCCCTGGTCCGGCACACAGGGTTCCCACCTGACGTTGACGCGTCAGAGGATATTCAAGCAAACGGCCATGGTGGTCCCGTCACCCTCCCCTTCCGGCAAGCCCGGGCTGCGCGGCGAGGCGCTGGCCGAGCGCCGCGCCTACGCCCGCTCGCTGGCCCCCGGGGTTCGGACCGAGCTCGAGCGGAAGCTCGCCGAGATCGTCCTGCCCCATCTCATCGCCGCCCGGATCGTCGCCGGCTACCACCCGCTCAAGGACGAGATCAGCCCTTACCCGATCCTCGAGCGGCTCGGCCCCGGCCAGAAGGCGGCGCTGCCCTGGTTCCTCGACCGCGATTCGCGGATGCTGTTCCGCGAGGCGCCGGCGAGCGAGCCGAGCCCCTGGGGCGTGCTCCAGCCGCCGGCCGAGGCCGAGGCGCTCGCCCCGGACGTCGTCCTCGTCCCGCTGGTCGCTGCCGACCGAAGCGGCACCCGCATCGGCCACGGCAAGGGCCATTACGACCGCGCCCTGGCTCACCTGCGCGAGGGCGGCGCCGTGTTCACGATCGGCCTCGGCTGGGAGCCGCAGATCCTCGACTCGCCGATCCCCCCCGACCCGTGGGACGTGCCCCTCGACGCGATCGCCACGCCCGGCGAATGGATCGACCGCCGGTGACTCCCGCCCGGCCGAGCTGGCGCAAGCCGGCCGGGATCCTGCTGATCCTGCTGCTGATCGCCGTCTGGGCGGTCGCGGTGGTCACTGTGGCGGAGGCGCTGCCGACCCTGGCCTGGCCGTTGAAGGCGCTGTTCTTCGTCGCCGCCGGACTGGCCTGGATCCTGCCGCTGAAGCCGCTGCTGCGGTGGATGGAATCGGGCAGATGGCGCGAATGACGGCGGCCACCGGCAACTTGCGTGCCATGCAGATTCTGCTGGGTCATACGAAGATCGAGAGCACGGTCCACTACCTAGCCGTCGATGTCGAGGCCCTCACTCTGGCGGAAGAAACGGAAGTCTAAAGCCGCGGCGGACATGGGCCCATTATTGCGTCGCGCTCGTGTCCGCAAAGGGCGAAGGCGGCATCGGGATCCACTCTGCGGGAGCGAATGAGGGAACGTAACGACTGATAAGACTGATAAGAGCGTCTGGTGAGGAACGTCAGGTGGAGGCTGACTCCGTCGAACCAGGCGAGGTGAAGCGGACTAAGGCGATTCAATCTTAATCACGCGGAGATCGCTGCTGTCATTGGGCATAAGCCACCGATAACCTGGAGCGGGCCTCCACGTGCCGGGCACGGAATCAGCTTCGAGATTCTTGTTGAACTTCGAGCGCGAACCGGCCGCCCAGAACGTGCGCAGATCGCCCTGCCGCGGATTGCCGAACCACTCGTATCCATCAACCGGCCGAAACACCCCCTCACGAGATGTGGCGACAATCGTCGGATGACTGGGCGGCCGTAGTCCGGGCTCCCATCGGACCTGCAGCTGGCCCGGTGGAGGCGGGTTCACCACCCACACATAGCCGGGCGCCGGGTAGTATCGGCCTTCCTCTTCCGCTGCCACTAGATTGGGCAACAGCGCTGACCTCCGTTTCGGCTCCCAGCGTGTCCGAAAGTCGCCGCTTGCCGGATCGCCGACCCAGACATAGCCGTCCTTAGGACGCCACTGGCCTTCCTTCCGGTCTGCGATCACGTTCGGATTGCCCGGCCAAGCCGACCCAGGCGACCATCGAACTTTGAACGGCCCCCTGGGCGGAACGGCACCGACCCAGTTGTAGCCGCTGGCGGGGTGCCAGTATCCTTCGGTTGAGGCGGCGATGATGTTCCGTTTCTTGCTATGGGCTACGCCGGGCGTCCACCGGACCCTGTAGTCGCTGCGGTCGTTCGGATTGACCCAGGTGTAGCCTGGGTCCGGCCGTCCGCTACTGCTGACATGAGGATGCTCAGCTCTCCAGCTGCTGCCTCCACCGCCGCCGCTGTCGACGCCACCGCCGCCACCGCCGCCACCGCCGCCAGGGGGATCGGGAACTGGGATGCAGGGCCCGTTGGGGACGGGCATGCAGACCTGGGCTTTCGCCAGCGACGCTTGCATGGCTAAAAAACAGCCAATCAGGGCGTACGGCAATATGCGAGTGTGCCAGTGGGTCATCGCAGCCCCTCGCGCCACTGAAACCCGTTAGCATTGTACCAAACTACCGCGTCTGTCACAATCGATTAACGGCAAGGCGGAGCGGCCTAAGGCACTAGTGCCAGCCTACCGGCTTAGCCCGTCCCAACGCGAACAAGGCGGTTTCTCAGGGAAGGAGCGCCGACCCTTCGACCCCTCGCGAGGTGGAAGTCCCGCCAGTCCTTAAAGCTCCGCCGCGATTAGAACGACGCGCACTGTCACCGTTCGGGTCGCGGGCCCAGGTCGAATCGACGTCCAGGCCGGCAGTTCTTTCCCGTCTCCGCCTTTCGCGGGAGAGGGGTTTAAGCGGCTCCGCACCCAGCTGAATGTCGACACAGCCTAGGTCTGGTTACGCCGGTCGCCGGCAGTCGCCTGCTATTGCCCGCCGCGGCATTTGACGGCAGGCTCGCAATGCGCGGGAGGGAATCGCATGCGAACGTCAATCCGTACCTTCGCGTCCATAAGCCTGGTCTTCTCGAGCTTGCTGGGCGGCCAGGCCCTTGCCACCGAAACGCCGCTTCGCCCCGACCAGGCGGCCTTCCGCGACCTCTACGAAGAACTGGTCGAAACCAACACGACTCTCAGCAGCGGCAGTTGCACGCTCGCCGCCGAGCGGATGGCGGCGCGCCTGAAGGCTGCCGGAATGCCGGACAGTCAGATCACGCTCTTCGCCGACCCCGGCCATCCCAAGGAGGGCGGTCTGGTTGCCGTCTATCCAGGCACGTCCAAGACCCTGAAGCCGATCCTCGCCATCGCCCATATCGACGTCGTTGAAGCAAAGCGCGAGGACTGGGTCCGCGATCCGTTCACCCTCTTCGAGGAGAACGGCTATTTCTACGGGCGCGGAACGGTCGACGACAAGGCGATGGCCGCCACCCTCGTCGACACGCTGATCCGGTTCCAACGCACCGGCCACAAGCCCAGGCGCACGGTCAAGATCGCGCTGACCTGCGGCGAGGAGACGAACGGCGCCTTCAACGGGATGGAGTGGCTGGCAGCGAACAAGCGCGATCTGATCGATGCCGAGTTCGCGTTGAATGAAGGCGGGGGCGGCACGTCCGACGGCAAGGGCAAGGTCGTCGAGCAGGCCATGCAGGTCGGCGAAAAAACCTTCGCGACCTACCGCCTGGAAACGCGCAATCCGGGCGGCCACAGCTCGGTCCCGCGCCCGGACAACGCCATCTATCAGCTCGCCCATGCGCTGATCCGCATCGAGACGCACAAGTTTCCGGTGGAGATGAACGAGACCACGAGGACCTATTTCCGCGAGGCAGGTGCGGGCAGGAAGGACGAGATCGGAGCGGCCATGGTCGCGATCGCGGCGAACCCGGCCGACAAGGCCGCTGAAGCCGTCGTCAACCGCGACCCCTTCCTCCATTCGAACCTGCGCACCACCTGCGTCGCGACGATGCTGGACGGCGGGCATGCGCGCAACGCGTTGGCGCAGCGGGCCGGCGCCTACGTCAACTGCCGAATCTTCCCCGGCCCTTCGGTCGAGGAGATCCGGGCCGAGCTTGCGAGGATTATCGACGACCCGAAGGTGACGGTGACCACCCTGCCGCCGCTGCGCCCGGCGCCGCCTGCGCCGCCACTCGATCCGAAGGTGATGCGCCCGGCCAAGGCGCTGGCCGCGAAATATTTCCCCGGGGTGCCGGTCGTGCCGAAAATGGCGAACGGCTACACCGATGCGACCTTTCTGGGCGCTGTCGGAATCCCGACCTACGGGGTTCCGGGAGCCTGGACGGATCCCGACGGTAACGGGGTGCACGGGCTGAACGAGCGGATCGAGGCCCGCTCGCTCTATGTCGGCCGCGATTATCTCTATGACCTGATCAAAGCCTATGCCGAATAGTCCAGTCCGAGCCTGGCGGGGATAAACGAAGCGGATCGATTTCGCGGAGCCGAGGCCCGGGGGGCCGCGACGATAGCCGAGGGCGCTGCCGCCGGCCAGACGAACGTCTCGAGGAAAAATGGCGCGAGTGACGGGGCTCGAACCCGCGACCTCCGGCGTGACAGGCCGGCGCTCTAACCAACTGAGCTACACCCGCGTGGGAGCGGGCGAACTATGCTTTGCCCCCTTCGCTGTCAAGCGCGGGCGGGCCCGCGATCTTATCCCTCTCCCGTCCTTCACGGGAGAGGAGAATCAGGGCTTTCCCGCCGCCGTCCGCTCCCCGTCGCCATGCTCCTCGTGGTGGACCCCGGTCAGGGTCCCCTCCTCGAACAGGAAGCCGGCGATGTCCGGCTTGCCGGCGGCGTCGAGCACCGTCTTCATGATGATGAGGAGGGGCACCGCCAGCAGCGCCCCGGTCGTGCCCCACACCCAGGCCCAGAAGCTCAGGGCGACGAGGATGAGCAGCGGGTTGATGGTCAGCCGCTTGCCGACGAAGAAGGGCGTGATCAGGTTGGCCTCGACCAGGTGGACGCCGACGAAGCACAAGGCGGGCAGGAGGGCGTACCAGGGGTCGGCGAAGGCCATCAGCCCGCCCAGCGCGAGCAGCAGCGCCGAGGCGATCGGGCCTAGATAGGGTATGTAGTTGAGCACGGCGACGATGCCGCCCCACATCAGCGGCGTCGGCATGTCGAGCAGATAGAGGATCAGGGCGACGGTGAGGCCCATGGCGAGGTTCACGACGGTGATCGTGCCGAGATAGGTCGAGGTGGCGTCGACCACCTGCTGGATGGCGCGGGCGGTGGTCATCGCCCCGTCGAAGCTCGACCGGGCGGTGATCGTGCGCCGGCGCATCCGGGTCCAGCCGGCGAGGAAGAAGAAGATCACCAGCACCGCGAAGAACATCTGGATCGCGGCGAACGGCGCCGAGGTGGCGATGATGTCGAGAAGGGAATTGGGCGTCTCCAGCGCCACCGTGCGCTGGCTGCTGGCCCGCGAGCCGAACTGCTCGACGATGTCGTTGATGAACCGCTCCAGGTCCGAATAGACCTCCATCAGCGGCGCCAGGGTGTCGCGGACCCGGCCGATCCGCTCCGGGAGCAGCCTCACCCATTCCGCCGCCGGCAGAACGATCGAGGCGACGGCGACGTTGGCCATGGCGATCAGCACGAGCACGCAGGCGAAGGCGGCCAGAGTCGACGGCACCCGCCGCCGCTCCAGCCATTCGAGCATCGGCACCAGGGCGATGGCGATGACCAGGGCGGCGGTGACCGGCAGGAAGAACTCGGCCCCGGCGCGAAGCGCGAACGGCAGAGCGAGGGTGAAGCCCGCGCCGCCGATCAAGGTCAGCGCGGCCAGCAGCCGGTCGCGGCGATAGGCGACCGCTTCCGGCTCCCAGCCGACCTCGACATGCTCGACCGGACCCGGCCCGCTGGCGCTGTCGTCCCCCTGCAGCCTCTTCATCTTGCTTACCGCCACCCTTCGCAACGAAGCTAATCCCAGTGACTAATCGGCCGTTAACCAATTCTTAGCCGCTCCCCCCCCATTAGCCCTCTCGAACCCGAGCTCGTGGGGGAGCCGCAATGCGTTATCAGGCTACGGACGCCAAATCATCGGCGTTCCGCAAAAATGCAGCCCTGGCCGCCGCGACGGCGGTCTCGGCATGCGTTTTCGCGAGCCCCGCCGTGGCGGCCGGCACCCCGGCCGGAACCAACATCACCAACGTCGCGACCGCCACCTACGAGCTTCCGAGCGGCGGCGAGGCCAGCGTCGATTCGAACGTCGTCACGCTGAAGGTCGACGAGCTGCTCGACGTCAGCGTCGCCTGGGGCGATCCCGCCGACGTCGGCACCTCGGCCGGCCTGACCGGCCAGGTGATGAAGTTCACCCTCACCAACGGCGGCAACGGCGTGGAGAGCTTCACGCTCGCCACGATCGCCACTGGCGGCGGCGACGATTTCGACCCGACGCCGACCAGCATCGTCCTCGACAGCAACGGCAACGGCGCCTACGACGCCGGCGTCGACACCGCCTATGCGAGCGGCAGCAACGATCCGCAGCTCGATCCCGACCAGTCGCTCACGGTCTTCGTCCTCTCGACGATTCCGGCCGGCGCCGGCGACGGCCATCGCGGCCGCATCGACCTGACCGCGGTCGCCAAGACCGGCTCCGGCGCCCCCGGCACCAGCTTCGCCGGCCTCGGCCAGGGCGGCGGCGACGCCGTCGTCGGGGCGACCGGCGGCGACGCCGAGGACGACGGCTATTACCGGGTCGCCAGGGCCAGCGTCAGCTTCGTCAAGAGCGCCACCGTCGCCGATCCGTTCGGCGGCGACGCCGCCGCGCCCGGCTCGACCATCACCTACACTCTCGCCGCCAGCGTCACCGGCACCGGCAGCCTCGCCAATCTGAGGGTCACCGACGCGGTGCCGGCGGGAACGACCTATTCCGCCGGCTCGATCACCCTCGACGGCGCCGCTCTCACCGACGCCGCCGACGCCGACGCCGGCCGCTTCACCGGCACCGGCGTCTCGGTCGGCCTCGGCAACGTCGCGGCCGGCACCACCAAGACCATCACCTTCCAGGTCAAGATCGATTGAAGAGGAGGACGACCATGAGGATCTGGCTCGCTTTGCTTGCGCTTCTCGCACCCGCCGCCGCCGCCGCGGCCGACGGCGTCTCGCTGACCAGCAAGGTGCTGGTCGAGCGGGTCAGGCCCGGACCCGACGGCAAGCCCGTCACCGTCCGCGAGGCGCCGGGCGTGGTGACTCCGGGCGACCGGCTGGTGTTCGTGCTCAGCTATCGCAACGGCGGCGCCGAGCCGGCGACCGGCTTCACGCTGACCGACCCGATCCCCTCGGCGGTCGCCTATGCGGGCACCGACGATGCCGGCGCCGTCGTGTCCGTGGACGGCGGCAAGAGCTGGGGCGCGCTGGCCTCCCTCAAGGTCGCGCAGGCGGACGGCACCAGCCGCGCCGCCGTCGCCGCCGACGTCACCCACATCCGCTGGTCGTTCGACCGGCCGATCGCCCCCGGCAGCGTCGGGGAGCTGAGTTTTCGGGGCGTGGTGGAATGATTTCGTGATGAATTCGTAACCCGCATCCGGGCGCCGGCGGGGGGATTTGGCGCCCAAGGCAGAATGGATCAGAATGATGACCAGATCAGTGCGATTGCTCGCCACCGCCAGCGTGCTGGCGGCGTCGGCCATTGCGGTCTCCCCCGCCCACGCGGCCGGGACGACCGCGGGAACCACGGTGACCAACAACGTCACGCTCGACTATAAGGTGGGCGGGGTCGACCAGACTCCGCTGACCGCCAGCGACAGCTTCACCGTCGACCGCAAGGTCAACCTGGCGGTGGCCGAGATCGGCTCCTCGACGACCAGCGTGTCGCCCGGGGAGCAGTCGGTGGTGACGGCGTTCACCGTCAGCAACGCGTCCAACGCTCCGCTCGACCTGGCGCTCGCCGCCAGCCAGCTGAGCGGCGGCACCGCGGCGCATGGCGGCACCGACAATTTCGACCTCACGGGGGTCAAGACCTACGCCGACACCAACAACAGCGGCAGCTACGACGCCGGCACCGACGTCGAGATCACCTATCTCGACCAGCTCGCCGCCGACGACAGCAAGACCGTGTTCGTCGTCGCCAACGTGCCGCTCGGCCGCTCGACCGGCGACGTCGCCGGGGTCCGGCTCAGCGCCACCGCGTCGGAAGCGACGGCGGCGGGCTCGCTCGGCTCGACCATCTCGCAGACCAGCGGCGCCAACACGTCGGGGGTCGACACGGTGTTCGCGGACACCAACGCCAACGGCAACACCGCCCGCGACGGCATCCACTTCGCCGAGGACGACTATACGGTGCTGGCGGCGTCGCTGACCGCGACCAAGTCCAGCCGTGTGGTCAGCGATCCGTTCAACGGGTCGACCAACCCGAAGATGATCCCTGGCGCCGTGGTCGAATATTGCATCGCCGTCGCCAATGCCTCCGGCAGCGCGACCGCGACCGGGATCAGCGTCTCGGACACGCTTCCGGAGGAGACGACCTACGATTCCGCCTTCGGCATCAAGCTGAACGGGACCGTGACCGGGGCCAGCTGCAACGGCGACGGCACCAGCGGCGGGTCCTACGCCGGCGGCATCGTCAGCGGCACGCTCAGCGACATCGCCGCCGGCGTGACCCGGACGCTCGTCTTCCGGGTGACGGTGAACTAGGCGGATCCGGGGAGGGACGGCATCGTGTCCTCGACACGGAGCCTCCTCCCCCTCCACGCCATGGGACGCACCACTCCGCTTCCGGGGGCGACCCTGCTCGCCCTGCTGACGGCGTTATGGCTCGCCGTCGCCGCGCCCGCGCTCGCCGCGGGCGCGTCGGGGCATCGCGTCATCTCGAACGTGGCGACGATCGAGTGGGATGCGGCCGGGGGACGGATCAGCCAGCAATCGAACCGGGTCGACCTCAGAGTCGGCCCGGCTTCGCTTCCGCTCTCGCTGACGCTCTACCGCTTCGCGTCCAATTCGGCGACCGTGTCGATCCCGGTCAGCGCGCCGCAATGCGGCGCCGGCGGCTCGGCCGCGCTCGCCACCGCCTGGCAGGACCGGAAACTGGCTCCGGCATCGCTGCTCCGGGTGTCCGAGATCCTGCCCGGCGAGCCCGTCCTGTTCGTGGTCGAGGACTCGGCCCGCAACCGAGATGCCGCCCGGATCGAGACGATCGACGTCGTCATCCGGGCCCGCAGCGGCGACAGCGTCGCGCTGACGGTCTATGAAACCGCCGCCGATTCCGGACAATTCGCCGGCTTCGTCCAGACGATGCAGATCCCGCCCTCGCCCATTGGCGGCGACTGCCGGCTCAGCGTCGAGCCGGGCGACCTGCTGACCGTCGAGAGCCTCGCCGCCGACCATCGCACCATCGTCGCCTCGGCGACCCTCGAAGTGCTCGCCGACCCGATCGGCTATGTGTTCGACAGCATCGACGGCAAGGTGCTTGACGGCGCCCGAGTCACCCTCGTCGACGATGCCACCGGCCGGCCGGCCGAGGTGTTCGGCGACGACGGCGATTCGACCTATCCGAGCACGGTGGTGAGCGGCGGCACCGTCACCGACAGCGGCGGCACCGTCTACAATCTCTCGCCGGGCCTCTACCGCTTCCCGTTGGTCCGGCCCGGAACCTACCGGCTTCGGGTCGAGCCGCCCCCGGGCTATTCCGCCCCTTCGGTGAGAGCGCCCGCCGAGATGGCGGGCCTGCGCACGCCCAAAGGGCGCCCGTTCACCATCGTCGACGGGTCGTACGGCCGCCCCTTCACCCTCGCCGGCCCCGAGCCGGTCCGCATCAGCATCCCCGTCGACGGCCCGCGCCAGCCGATCCAGCTGATCAAGCAGGCGTCGCGGACGAGCGCTTCCCCAGGCGAGGCGGTGGCGTTCACGATCGCCATCCGCAACGCCGACGCGCGGCTGGCGACCGGCGCCATCGAGCTCATCGACCTGCTGCCGGCGGCGCTGCGACTGCGGCCGGAGAGCGTGCGCGTCGACGGCCTCAAAGCGACCGCGGCGCTCGCCGCCGACGGCACCACCTTCAGCCTCCGCCTGCCCTCGCTGGCGGCCGGCGGCGGCTACACGGTCGCCTACGCGGCCGAGGTGAGGCCGGGCGCTCGGCCCGGCGACGCCGTCAACCGGGCGCGGGCGGTCGGCGCCGGCAGCCTCGGCAGCAACGTCGCCGACGCGACCGTCCGCATCCGGCGCGACGAGATTGCGGGACGGATGACGATCGTCGGCCGAGTGACCGAAGGCGGCTGCCCCGCCGACCCCGCCGGCGCGGCCGGGGTGGCGGGCGTTCGGGTGATGCTCGAGGACGGCAGCTACGCCGTCACCGACCGCGACGGCCGCTACCATTTCGAGGGGGTGGCGCCCGGCACCCATGTCGTCCAGCTCGACGACATGACCTTGCCGGCGGACCGCGCCGCGGTCGACTGCGCCCAAAACAGCCGCTCCGCCGGCCGCGCCTTCTCCCGGTTCGTCGAGGGCCGCGGCGGCGCCCTCAAGCGCGTCGATTTCAGCCTGGCCGAGGCGCCTATGCGCGGCGGCCGCGCCGCGGCGACCAAGCCGCGGCCGGCGCCGGTGGGCAATGCCGAAGCCGCCGGCGCGGACCGCGACTGGCTGGCGGGCGAGGAGCCCGGGATCGCGTGGCTGTTCCCCGAGCCCGACCACAATCCGCGCGCGCCGCTCGTGCGAGTCGCGATCAAGCATCTTCCGGGACAGAAAGTGAGGTTGCGCGCCGGCGGCCGCGACATCGATCCCGTCGCCTTCGAGGGCAGCCGCAAGAACGCGGCCGGGACGGTCGCGGTCAGCGTGTGGCGGGGCATCCCGATCGAAGGGCGGCAGACCGAGCTCAGCGCCGAAATCCGCAATGCCGACGGCAGCACCGCCGAGACGCTTCGCCGCCTCGTCCGCTACGGCGCCAGCCCGATGCGCGCCGAGCTGCTGCGCGACAAATCGGTGCTGGTCGCCGACGGCGTCACCCGACCGGTCCTCGCCGTCCGGCTCACCGACCGCGAAGGCCGGCCGGTCCGCCACGGGCTGACCGGAGACTTCGAGATTCCGGCGCCCTATCATCCGGCGGTCGAGGCCGACGCCCAGCAGGCGCGCCAGCTCGCCGGCCTCGAGCGCGCGCGCCCCTTCTGGCGCGTCGAGGGCGAGGACGGCATCGCCTATATCGAGCTCGAGCCGACCACGGCCTCGGGGACGGTCAGCCTGCGCTTCAGCTTCCGCGACGGCGAGGCCGAGCGCCGGCAACGGCTCGAAGCCTGGCTCGACCCGGGCCGGCGACCCTGGACGATCGTCGGTCTCGCCGAGGGCACGCTCGGCTACAACCGGCTGCAGGGCAAGGTCGAGGATCTCGGCGAGGCCGACGACACGCTCCTCACCGACGGGCGGATCGCTTTGTACGCGAAGGGAAGAATCCGCGGCAAGTGGCTGATGACACTCGCTTATGACAGCGACAAGAAGGAAGACGAAACCCGCTTCGGCGGAATCATCGACCCGGACGCCTATTACACCGTCTATGCCGACCGCAGCGAGCGCCGCCACGACGCGGCGTCGGTGCGCAAGCTCTACCTGAAGCTCGAGCGGCCTCAATTCTACGCCCTGTTCGGCGACTTCGAGACCGGCATCGACGAGCCCGAGCTGGCCCGCTACGTCCGCGCCTTCAACGGCGTCAAAGCCGAATATCACTCCGAGCGGCTGTCGGCGACCGCGTTCGCGGCCGACAGCCCGAACCGCCACCGCCGCGACGAGATCCAGGGCAACGGCCTCAGCGGCCCCTACCCGCTCGGCGCCCGCAACATCGTTCCCAACAGCGAGCGGGTGGCGATCGAGGTGCGCGACCGGCTCCGCTCGGACCGGATCGTCGAGCGTCGCCTGCTCTCCCGCTACGTCGACTACGACATCGACCATGCGGCGGGCACCTTGCGGTTCAAGGAGCCGATCCTCAGCCGAAGCTCCGCGCTCGACCCGCAATTCATCGTCGTCGATTACGAGGTGGACGGAATCGCCCGCCGCACCGTCAATGCCGGCGGCCGGGCGAGCTGGCGCAGCCGCGACGACAAGCTGCAGGTCGCCGCCACCGCCGTCAGCGATTCGAACGGCGAGGCGCGCACCCGGCTCGCCGGCGCCGACGTCCGCTACCGCCCCTCCGCCTCGACCGAGATCCGGGCCGAGGTCGCGGTCAGCGACCAGGACGCCAGGTCCGGCTCGGCGGCGCCGTCCGCCGGCACCGCCACCGCCTGGCAGGTCGAAGCCGAGCATCACGGCTCGAGACTCGATCTGCTCGCCTACGCGCGCGAGCGCGAGGCCGGCTTCGGCCTCGGCCAGACCAATGCGGCCGAGGACGGCACCCGCAAGTTCGGCGTCGACGCCCGCGCCCGGTTCGGCGAGGCGTGGTCGGCGACCGCCAGCGCCTGGCACGAGGATTATCTCGGCAGCGGCGCGCGACGGATCGCCGCCCGAACCCTCGTCGAATATCGCCGACCCGACCTCGCGGCCCGGGCCGGCCTCACTTTCGCCGACGACCGGCTGGCCGACGGCCGCCGGGCCCGTTCGACCCTGCTCCAGCTCGGCGCGACCAAGCGCCTGCTCGACAACAAGCTCGAGGTCGACGGCCAGACCGAGATCCCGCTCGGCGACGCCGGGAGCGTCGACTTCCCGGCCCGCCACCGCCTCGCCGCCCGCTACGCGGTGGCGAGCGGCATCCATCTGGTCGGCGCCTACGAGCTTGCCGACGGCAGGCAGGTCGACGCGCGCACCGCTCGGCTCGGCTTCGACCTCCAGCCGTGGGCGGGCGCGCGGATCGCGGTCAGCGGCAACTTCCAGGACATCGCCGAATACGGCCCGCGCAGCTTCGCCGCCTTCGGCCTGTCGCAGTCGCTGGTGCTGGACGAGAACTGGTCGGTGGATTTCTCCCTCGACGCCAACCAGACGCTGGGCGGAATCGATCCTTCCCGGGTCCTCAACCCGCTTCACCCGGTCGCCAGCGGCGGCTTCGTCGGCGGCCGCGCCGGGACGCTGACCGAGGACTTCGCCGCCGTCACCGCCGGCGCGACCTACCGCGCCGACCGGTGGAGCGTCACCGGCCGCGCCGAATATCGCGCCGGGGACCAGGGCGACCGCTACGGCCTCACCGCCGCCGCGCTGCGCCAGATCGGCGAGGGCGAGGCGGTGGGCGGCGCGTTCAACTGGCTCGTCGCCGAGGCGGCCGGCGGCGCCGAGACGCGCACCGCCAGCCTTCAGCTCAGCTGGGCCCATCGTCCCGCCGGCAGCCGCTGGTCGTGGCTCGACAAACTCGAGCTTCGCGAGGATCGGGTCGAAGGCGCCGTCGCCGGCCAGGCCGGGCCGATCGGCCTGCCGCTGACGATCACCGGCAGCGCCCGCTCGCGGCGCATGGTTAACGCACTTTCAATCAATTTCTCCTCAGAAGAGGGCCGCGCCGGACGCAGCGAGATCTCCCTCTTCTGGGGCTCGCGCTACGTCTCGGAGAGGTTCGGGGACGAAGACATTGGGGGGTGGAGCAACGTGGTCGGCGCCGATTTCCGGTTCGACCTGTCCGACAGCATCGACCTCGGCTTCGCCGGGACCGTGCGCGGCGGCCTGGGCGGCCGTTCGTTCGCCTGGTCGGCGGGGCCGAGCCTCGGCTTCACGCCGTTCGACAATGGCTGGCTGTCGGTCGGCTGGAACCTCGCCGGCTTCCACGACCGCGATTTCGAGGAGGCCCGCTACACCCGCAGCGGGCCCTATGTGACGATGCGGCTCAAGTTGGACCAGATGACCTTCCAGGGCCTGGGACTGGGGGGCCGCCAATGAGCCGCCTCCTCACCCTCACCTTCCTCGCCGCCGTGGTCGCGTCGCCCGCTCACGCGGTCTGCAGCGCGTCCAACACCTACAATTTCGCGTTCAGCAGCCAAGCCAACGCGACCCTGAACTACGCCAACAGCTACAGCTACACGGCGAGCAACTCGCTGGGAGCCACCCAGAGCTTCGGCGTCAGCTTCTTCACCAACGGCCTCACCAGCTCCCAGGTCAACGGCGCCCAGATGCCGGCGATCGGCACCCAGATCACCAGCGGCACCGGCGCCAAGACGCTGACGATCGGCGGGACCTTCTCGGGCCGGACCACGACGATCTCGTCGAACACCCGGGTCGTCCGCACGACCTTCACCTTCGCGACCCCGATCCGAGATCTGACGCTCACGGTCCACGACATCGACTATACGAAGGACCAGTATCGCGACTGGCTGCACGTCCAGGGCGCGAACGGCGCTTCAAGCTACGTCCCGGCGATGGTGACCCCGTTCGGCTCCAACAACACCACCGCCGGACCGCACGTGGCCGCCGGCTCGTCGGTGGCGCTCGGAGTCTACAGCGGCAGCGGCGTCAACCTCACCGGCGCCGACCAGGCCGCCGGGATCGGCGCGAGCAACAACACCAACTCGAACGTCGGCGACATCACGATCAGCTTCGCCCAGCCGGTGACGACGGTGACGCTGCGCTACGGGAACTATCCCTATGGCAATGGCGAGAACGACACCGGCCAGCAGGCCTATGGAATCTCCGCGCTGAGCTTCTGCCCGATGCCGGCGGTAACCATGGCCAAGACCTCGGCGCCCTACGCGACCAGCGGGGAGGACCGGTTCAACACGCCGCTCGCCGACGTCGTCTACACCCTCACCGTCACCAACAATGGCGGCAGCCCGGTCGACCTCGCCAGCCTGGTGCTCACCGACGCGCTGCCCTCGACCGTGTCCTTCTACAACGGCGATTTCGACCCGTCGGCGGCGGGGACCGATCCCTTCCTGCTGACCGCCGGAAGCAGCGGAGTCACCCTCTCCGCCGCCAACGTCGCTTATTCCAACAATGGCGGCACGAGCTACGCCTACGTCCCGGCCGCGGGCTATGATTCCAACGTCAACCGGATCCGCTTCTCGCCGGGCGGAACGATGGCGGCCAATTCGAGCTTCACCATCAAGTTCAGGGCGCGGATCAAGTAAGGCATGGTGCCCCCGGCCGGAATCGAACCGGCACTCCTTGCGGAACTCGATTTTGAGTCG
>Ga0196963_10000111_pt1 | contig 88757 bp, 83 predicted proteins | sample S1_5metaG_FD_148600 | JGI IMG/M metagenome (GOLD analysis project Ga0196963, IMG submission 148600) | Soil microbial communities from Anza Borrego desert, Southern California, United States - S1_5 | ecosystem: Environmental > Terrestrial > Soil > Desert | place: USA: California | collected... | reverse complement strand
TGCACCAGCGGCCACACCGCGTGCGATGCGGCCTCGGCCGTCCACGGCGTGCCCAGCGGAAAACGCTCGAGCCCGCGCGCCACCGCGCGCAGCATCACGTGGTGGCAGTCCGCCAGCACGAACAGCACGGGCGCGAACAAGACGAAGGCCGCGCTGAGCACCGGCATGCGCAGCCGGGTGGCCGGATCGAGCACCTGGCCGATGCCGAAGCCGATCTGCACGTCGAGGATTCGGGCGCCGATGGCGAAGGCGGCGAAGCCGATGTTGACGCCGAGCGCCATCAGCGCGCCGGTCGCGAATTCAAGCACCGCCGCGCTGGCGAGGGCCGGCCAAGGCAGCTCGGCGGGAACGCTGGCCGCCACCGCCGGCCACACCGCGGCGGACAGGCCCAGCACGATGGCGCCGCGCACCAGCACCGGCACGGCCATCGAGGACAAAGGGGGTGCCAGCAAGAGCACACCGGCCATGCGCATCGAAACCAGCAGGTACGACACGAGGCCGGCCGGCACCGGCCCGGACCAATCGATCATGGTGATCCCCGCCTCAGAACATCGACGGGATGGACGTCCAGAGGCGCGTGGAGTAGCCGGCGATCTGGCGCAGGGCCCAGGGCCCGAACACCACCAGCGAGACTGCCGCGGCGAAGAGCTTCGGCACGAAGCTCAGGGACATTTCCTGGACCTGCGTGACCACCTGCAGCACGCTGATCGCCACGCCCACCAGCATCGTGATGCCGAGGATGGGCAGGCAGACCAGCAAGCCGGTCCAGAACAAATCGCCCATCATCCGCATGGCGAGGTCTGCATGCATTTTTTCCACTCCCTTGATGCGCTTTTTCTACGCGCAAGGTGGCTCAAATGCTGAGACACCGCCCTGACCAGGCTCCACGCGGCACGTTCCTGTCTTGAACGGCGGGCGAAGGCTATCAAGAAACGGTTTGTGACGATCCCCCCTGAAAAGGGGTAACCGATTTCGACACCCCTAACTCGTCAATCGGGGCCGAGTCCGGCGTCATCAGAGCAGGCGATGGCGATGTGCACGTACCGCGGCGGCCAAGCGGCAGCCGTGTTAGGAGGGCCGCCCCGTCCCGGGAGGCTCGATCTCCACCGGCGTCCAATTCCACTTGCCGCGCTGCTCGGCCCACTCCGATTTCAGGATCCCCATGCGCACGACATCGTGGAACTCGCCGTTCTTGAAGACGTGCTGCCGCGCGACGCCCTCGACCTTGGAGCCGAACTTCTCGTGCAGCGCCACGACCCGGTCGTTGAAGGCGAAGACTTCGCACCACAGCTTGTTGAGTCCTAACGTATCAAAAACGTAGGCACAGATGCTGAGCTCCAGCGACTTGGCCAGCCCCATGCCGCGCGCGCTCGTTTCGCCGAGGTAGTAGGCCCAGGCGCAGCGCTGGTTGACGCGGTCGATCTCGGACAGGCTCAGCACGCCGATGCCCTGCGCCGTGCCGTCGTCGGCCACCGCCTCGATGATCCACACGATGTCGCGCTCGGACACCGAGATGCGGTCGAACCAGGCACGCTGCAGGTCCAGCGTCAGCACCGGGTCGGTGTACATGTACCGGGTGACCTCGGGCAGCATGCGCCAGCGCATCACGGTCTCGAGGTCGGATTCGCGGACGAGGCGCAGGCGGTAGCTCATGGCGAGGTCTCCTGGATCGGCGAGGGTGCGGTCAATGCCAGCAGCGCGGCGGCGACGCGTTTGGCGCCGCGGCCGTCGACCAGCCGGATAGACCGTTCGTGCAGCGCAGCGCGCTCGGCGGGCGATGCCGCCAATTCCCGAATGACGCGGCCAAGGGCGGCGAGCTGGTCGGCGCCCTGGCCCACGGCGTCGACCCCGCGCACCACGCCGTCGGCGGCCAGCAAGGGCACCGACAGGCGCTGGTTCTCCGCCGTGATGACGGCGATGGTGGGGGTGCCCAGGCAGCAGCGTTCCCACAGCGCGCCACCGCCGGCGCCCACCTGCAGGCCGTGGCGGGCATGGAAGTCCGCCAGGTTGGGCTGGTCGACGCTCAGCACCAGCGCGGGGTCGCTTGCGGCCAGTGCCTGCAGCGCGGGCAGGGCCGCGTTGGCCGACGAGGTGGCGATCTCGATCGGGCCGGTCCAGCCTGCCTCGGTGCGGCAGGCCTGGTAGGCGAAAGCCGAGAAGTTGCCCGGGTCGGTGCCGCCCATGAAGATGCCGATGCTGGCAAGCACCGGCTGCACGGCGCAGCGTGGGTGGTCGCGGTACACCGCATCCAGCAGCGCGAACGAGGGCCCGCCGCACAGCGGCGCGGGATAGCGCAGCACCTGGCGGTACTTCGCGGCATGGTCGGCCGCGGGGTTGTGGTCGATCAGCAGGTCCGCCGCCAGCGGACGGTCGGCCAGATCGTCGATGACGGCGATGCGGGCGTGGGTGGCCGAACGTACCGCGCAATGCCAGCGGCCATCGATGCCGTAGTGGTCCACCACCATCAGCTGCGGCTGCCAGCCGTGCACGGCGGCCGTGGTGTCGACGGCATCGCGGTCCCAGCGCCGGGCCAGCCAGCCGGCGTGCGGCGGTGCGGCCGGGTCGGGCGCATCCGGGGCGCTGTCGTGGTCGTCCAGCCGTGGCATCGGCACGGCATGGAAGCCGGCCTGGCCGATCAGGCCCTCGGTGTCGACGTCGGTCGGCCGCGTCACGAACATCAGCTCGGCGCCTGCGTCGCGCAGGGCCTGCGCAAGCGCCAGGCAGCGCTTCACGTGGCCCCAGCCGATGCGCCGGCTGGCGTCCGTGCGCACGGCCACGCGGATCATGCCTGCCCCTCGGCGGATAAACGCGTCCGCCGATCCCCCGAGGGGATGCTGGCGGGCTCGGGCGCGGTCCGGGGCTCGGCCAGCCGCTCCGGCCCGCTGCCATGCCGGTTCAGCGCCCTGAACAGCGCCTCCGCCCGCGCCCAGTCGTCGGGTGTGTCGATGTCGACCGCAGCCCAGGAAGGCAGCACGACGGTTCGTGCACCCAGGTGCGGGCTGCGGCCGCTGTGCCAGGCCTCGGCCGTGCCCCAGTAGAACTGGCCGGCGTCGTGGTACGCGGGCGGCAGGTCCTGCGTCCGCGTGTTCGCATGCTCGGGGAACATCGAGCGGGTGCGGCCCTCGGCATCGCGGGCCAGCGCGCGCTGCACTGGCGACGGGAATTCGAGCACCGGGAAGACGAAGTCGCAGCCGCCCTCTTCCAGCAATTGCAGTGCATCGCGCAGCACGGAAGCCTGCAGCAGCGGCACGCCGGGGTAGATGCAGCAGACCTGCTGCGCGGCCGGCCCGACCAGCGCCAGCGCGTTCATCGCATGCTGGATCACCGGCACGGTGCCGGCGATGTCGTTGGACAGCTCGGGCGGGCGCATGAAGGGCACCTCGGCGCCCTGCTCCTTCGCGATGGCGGCGATCTCGTCGTCGTCGGTGGAAACGACGATGCGGTCGAAGACGCCCGACTCGCTCGCGGCGACGATGGCGTAGCCGATCATCGGCCGGCCGGCGAAGTCGCGGATGTTCTTGCGCGGGATGCGCTTGCTGCCGCCGCGGGCCGGGATGATCGCGAGGCGCATCGCCATCCTTTCGCTAGCCTGTGATCGACGCAGCCAGCACGGCCACGACACGGTCCTGCTCGGCTTCGGTCATCTCGGGAAAGAGCGGCAGGCTGATCGCCTGCGCATAGTAGGCCTCGGCCGCGGGAAAGTCACCGCGCTTGAAGCCCAGCCGCCGGTAGTGCGGCTGGGTGTGGATGGGGATGTAGTGCACGTTGACGCCGATCTCGGCGGCGCGCAGCGCTTCGAACACGCGCCGGCGGTCGATGCCGGCTTCCAGCTCGATGGCGTACAGGTGCCACGACGACACGCGATCGGCAGCGCGTGCCGGGCGCTTGACCGGCAAGGCGGCCAGCAGGCCGTCGTAGCGCTCCGCCAGCGCGGCGCGCTTCGCATGCATCGCATCGAGGCGCCTGAACTGGGACAGGCCCAGCGCCGCCTGCACGTCGGTCATGCGGCAGTTGTAGCCCAGGCGCTGTTGCTCGTAGTACCAGGGACCGTCAGGCTCGCCATCCATCAGCGCGGCGTCGCGCGTCATGCCATGCGAGCGCAGCAGATGCAGTTCACGCGCGATGGCGTCGTTCTGCGTCGTGACCAGGCCGCCTTCCGCGGTGGTGACGATCTTGACCGCGTGGAAGCTGAAGACCGTGGCGTCGGCCCAGGCGCTGCCCACCGGGGCGCCCAGGTAGCGCGCGCCGGTGGCGTGCGACGCGTCCTGAAGCAGGCGGAAGCCGTAGCGGTCGGCCAGCGCGCGCATCTCGCGCAGGTCGCAGGGCAGGCCCGCGAAGTCGACCGGGATCACGAGCTGCGGCAGCGTGCCGCCGCGCCGCGCGGCTTCCAGCTTGGCCGCCAGCGCGGGCACCGACAGGTTGCGCGTGGCCGGATCGATGTCGACGAAGTCGACCGCCGCGCCGCAGTACAGCGCGCAATTGGCCGAGGCCAGGAAGCTGTTGGGGCTGGTCCACACGCGCGATCCCGGGCCCACGCCCAGGGCCAGGCAAGCCAGGTGCAGGCCGGCGGTGGCATTGCTGACGGCCACCGCATGCTTGACCTGGTGGTGGGCCGCGAAAGCCTGCTCGAAGGCCGGCACCGCCGGGCCCTGCGTCAGGAATTCAGACCGCAGCACCGCGGCAACGGCGGCGATATCGTCCTCGGAAATGTGCTGGCGGCTGTACGGAATAAAGGCCATCGTGCTGTGCTCCGGGGCCTGGTCGCCGCCGGACCGTCGGTGCACGAGGCTCGGGCACGCACGGCTGCGGCGGGCGCAGGACCACGCTGGGCATGATCCCGCAATCCCGCCAGCCCAATGAGCCGAAGTGGCGCGGAATTCCGCGCTGATCCGTTCGCGGGGGTCAGCGCCTGCGAATCAATCCGGCGCGCCCGCGGATGGGCCGGCGGGCGCCCATCAGGCGCGAAGCGCAGCCGCCGCTCGGGCTGAGGCACGCATGGGCTTTCGCCGAGAGGCGGCGGCTGGGGCTCAGGCGCTTCACTTGGCCTGGCCGCGCGCCAGGTCGATGATCAGGCGGGCCGACAGGTACAGCCGCGGCACGATCGAGTCGAGCTTCACGTACTCGGCCATGTTGGAGTGCGATCCCGCGCCGCTGAGCCCCAAGCCCTCGATCACCGGGCCGCGCGCCTTCAGCGCGGCGAAAGCGGCGTCGGTGCCGCCGCCGGTGGGCACGTCCAGCACCTTCAGCGGCAGGCCCAGCTCGCCGTAGACCGCCACCGCACGCGTCCCCAGCGCGCGCGAAGCCGGCGTGGCTTCGAGCGGCGGGCGGCGGATCTCGAAGCGCAGCTGCACCTTGGCATCGGGCACGCGCTGCTGCTTCACGCGCTGCTGCAGCGTGGCCTGCAGCTCGTCGAAGTCGGCCAGGCGCAGTGCGCGGGCGTCGGCCTGCGCACTGGCCTGCGCGGGAATCACGTTGCGGTTGGTGCCAGCCTGCGAGACGGTCCAATTCAGGCTGAGACCCTTGGCCGGTTGCGTCAGGTCGCCCAACTGCAGCACCTGGTGCGACAGCTCGGTGAGCGCGTTGACGCCCTGCGACCAGGCCGAGCCGGCATGCGAAGCACGGCCCTCCACGCTGAGGTAGGCCGAGCCGATGCCGCTGGTGGCCAGGCGCAGGTGGCCCTGCTCGCCGCCGCCTTCGAACGAGAGCACCGCATCCTGGTCGGCGGCCAGGCGGGTGATGAGGCTGCGCGAACCGGGCGAGCTGATTTCCTCGTCGCCATTGATCAGCACGGTCAGCGTGGCGTAGTCGCGGAAGTTCAGCTTGTTCAGCAGCGCCACCGTGTGCAGGATCAGCGCGATGCCCTGCTTGTCATCGAGGATCCCCAGCCCGTAGGCCCGGTCGCCGTCGAGCCGGAAAGGCTGATCCTTCAGCATGCCGCGCAGGTAGACGGTGTCCATGTGCGCGATCAGCATGATCTTCTTGCTGCCCTTGCCTTTGAACTCGGCATGCACCATCGCGCCGATCTGTTCGGGCGTGTCCTCCATCCGGTAGACCTCGTCCGCACGGACCAGCTGGGCCTGGCCGCCCAGTTGCGCCAGGCGGTCCCGGATCAGCGCGGCCAGTTGCGCCAGGCCTTGCGGGTCCTTGCTGCCCGACTCGATGTTCACCAGGTCGCGCAGGGTGTCCAGCAGCGGACCTTTCTCGGCATTGGCCGCCAAGTGCACATCGGCCACGGGTTGGGCATGCAGGCTTGCCTGCGCGCCCGCCAGGAGCAGCGCGGCGGTCAGCCACAGAGTGCGCAATTGCATTCGACAGGTCTCCTTGAGGATGAGCCGGGACTCCGGAACAGCCCGTGCCGGCGCACTCTAGGGCGTTGTACATATGCCGAAAAGATGTCAGCATCTTTCGCGCGATCAGTCTTCCTGATCACGACTTGCCAATGAAACTGCAGCAGCTCGAGGTCTTCGTCCACGTCGCGCGCGAGCGCAGCCTGCGCGGCGCCGCACGCCGGCTGGCGCTGACGCAGCCCGCCATCACCCGCACCGTGCAGGAGCTGGAAGCGGACCTGGGCGCGGTGCTGCTGAACCGCAGCAGCAAGGGCGTGGAACTGACGCGCTACGGCCAGGCGCTGGCGCTGCGCGCCAACCAGCTGCTGGAAGACGCACGCCGCGCGCGCGAGGAGATCGCGCAGCTGCAGGGCGAGCTGCACGGGGCGCTGAGCTTCGGCACCACCTCGTCGATCGCGCTGACGCTGCTGCCGCAGGCGGTGCAGCAGTTCCTGCAGGCCGCGCCGAAAGCCGAACTGTCGATCGTCGAGCTGAAGTACCCGCAGGGCATGCAGAAACTGCGCGACGGCCAGGTCGATTTCGCGGCGATGCACCTGCTGCCCGGCATGCTCGAGGACGACCTGCGCAGCATCCCGTTGCTGCAGACCGACTTCGTCGCGGTGGGGCGCGCCGGCCATCCGCTGATCGGGGCGCGGACCCTGGCTGAACTTTCCGGCGCGCAGTGGCTGCAGGCGCTGTCCGAGCCGGACCGGCCCTCGTCCGTCGTCACCACCGCCTTCATCAACGCCGGGCTTCCGCCCCCTGAAGGCGGGGTGCGCTACGCGTCGTTCGCGGTGATGCTGGGGCTGGTGTCGTCGACCGACATGCTGGGCGCCGCTTCGCGGCCGCTGGCCGAGCGGCTGAAGTCCTTCGGGCTGATGCCGGTGAAGCTGCGCAAGCCGCTGGCGCGGGTGCAGATGGGCGTCGTGATGCGCAAAACCTATCGCCCGACACCGCTGGCCACGCAGTTCCTGGCCTGCCTGCAGACGGCGGCACGGGCGACCGTGCAGCGGCGGACCTGAGCACCAGAGCCGGGTGGCTCGCGGCGGCGGCCGCGGGACTCCCCGGGCTCAGTGCGACTGGGCCGAGCCGATCTCGGCCTTGATCATTTCCTGCAGCTGCGGCACCGACAGGAATTCGGTGTTGCTGCCGCTGTCGTAAGAGAAGCCGGGCTTCACGCGCGTCGCGTTCATGCGGGCGCAGTAGTCGTCGATGCTGTATTCGGCACCGCTGGGCAGGATGGCGTAGTAGTGGCCGAGGTCCACCGTGTTCGGGCTGTCGCTGGCGGTGATCATCTCCTCGTGGATCTTTTCACCGGGGCGGATGCCGACGATCCTTTGCTCGGCTTCCGGTGCCACGGCGCTGGCCACGTCAGTGATGCGGTAGGACGGGATCTTCGGCACCAGGATCTCGCCGCCCCAGGCATGCTCGATGGACCACAGCACCATGTCCACGCCTTCCTGCAGCGAGATGTTGAAGCGGGTCATCTGCGGGTCGGTGATCGGCAGCACGCCGCTGGCGCGCTTCTCGGCGAAGAACGGGATCACCGAGCCGCGGCTGCCCATCACGTTGCCGTAGCGCACGACGGAAAAGCGCAGGTCGCGGCTGCCCTTGATGTTGTTGCCGGCGACGAACAGCTTGTCCGAGCAGAGCTTGGTGGCGCCGTACAGGTTGATCGGCGCGGCGGCCTTGTCGGTGGACAGCGCGACGACGCGCTGCACCTTGGTGTCCAGGCAGGCCTCGATCAGGTTCTGCGCCCCCAGCACGTTGGTCTTGATGCACTCGAAGGGGTTGTACTCGGCCGTGGGCACCTGCTTCAGCGCGGCGGCATGCACGACGATGTCGATGCCTTCCAAAGCACGCGTCAGCCGGGCCTGGTCGCGGATGTCGCCGATGAAGTAGCGCAGCTGCGGGTACTTGGCGGGCGGCAGCAGCTGCTGCATCTCGAACTGCTTCAGCTCGTCGCGCGAATAGATGACCAGCCGCTTGACGTCCGGGTAGCGCGACAGCACCGTGTGCACGAAGGCCTTGCCGAACGAGCCGGTGCCGCCGGTGATCAGGATGGACTTGTTGTTCAGCATGGCTTCAGGCTCCTTCGAGGGATTCGGTTGACGGTTCGGAAGACGGCTCGGGAAACAGGCTGTCGTGCGTCGGCACGCAGCGCGGCGCGTAGTCGCGGGCCTGCCGGCCCTGGACGTCCAGATAACGTTCATTCGACGCAAGCACGGCATCCAGCGCACGCAGGCCGGCGGTGGCGTCGAAGGACGGCACCAGGCCGTCGCTGACGTAGGGCGGCGTGATGACGTAGTCGGCCGCCCAGTGCTGGTCGCTGACGTGCATCACCCAGCTGCCGGCGTCCAGGAAGCTCAGCGTGCCGCTGGTCGGCTCGCCGTAGGCGATGCAGACGTCGCTCTCGGCGGCCAGCTCGTCGATGGGCTGCGCCATCGTGCGCTGGAAGTAGCCGGCGGGCTCGCCGAAAGCACCGGCCACCACGTTCAGCGCCGGCGTGCTGGGCTTCAGGCGCACGACCAGATCGCGGTCGTGGTGGGCGCACAGCGCCCGCAGCGCCTTGAAGAAGCGGATCAAGCCAAAGAAGTCGATGTACGACAGGCCCTCGGCCTGCATGGTGTTCAGCAGCAGGCAGACGCGGCGCGCGCGGCTGCGCGGCTGCGGCTGCTGCCTTACGCGGAAAGCGACGGCGCGGCGCGCCACCGGCTGGCCCAGCACGGTGCGCACCGGCGGCTGGAAGCCGGGCAACTCCACCGCCTCCACGCGCTGCGCGTGCGGCAGCGGCGAGGTCGGGTAGCCGGAATGCGGCAGCACGGTGACCGGGGCGCCCAGCGCGTGGGCCAGCGAGAACAGCGGGCCGTTGTTGCCGGTATCGTGGTCGGCCACGATCACGCGCGGCGCCTGGCCCTGCAGCGCGTGGTGCAGGCCGTGGAAGTTCAGCGCCTGGATCAAGCAGCGGCGGGCCAGCGCGGCGGCCTGCGTGTCCAGTGCGGCGCGGTTGGGCACCAGCGAGGCCAGTTCGTCGCTGAAAAGCTGGCGCGCGCGTTCGGCATACAGATCGCACAGCGCTCGCGCGGGGCCGGCGCTGCGGTCCACCGGCTTCAGCAGCAGCGTGTCGCCGCGGCGCACCGGCACGTCGCAGTAGAGGCCGGGGATGTCGATGCTGGTCGCGAAGCGCTCGCCGATGGCCTGCGCAAAGTTGCGGCCGTCGTAGAAGCAGGTCGGGATGTGGGTCAGCGCGTCGACACGGCCCAGCGCGGCCACCGCCGCCTGCACGCCGACGGCATCGATGCAGAACTCCAGCATCGCCGGGTTCCAGAAGCGGCCGGCGCCGCAGGTGTCGACGATCTGCCAGCGCGCGGTGTTGCCGGCGACGATCTCGGTCGACAGCATCGAGTCGAAGTTGAAGAGCTGCGGGTTGGACGGCCGCAGCAGCCCGAGGCGCGCCTCGGGGAAGGCAGCCTCGGCAGCCTGGCCGATGCGCTCGATCGTCAGCGCGCGCTGGAAGAAGAGGTACAGGTGGGCCTGATCCCAGCCGGCCCACTCGCCGCGGCCGAAGAGCCGCGTGCGCTCGCGCGTCAGGCGCTGGTCGATGCGGGCGGCGCGGGCCTGCGCCTCGGCATACACGCCGGTGGCCAGGTCGGCGCCCAGGTCCAGACGGCGCAGCTCGTAGTTGGTGAAGCCGGCGGCGATCACCGCATCGAGGATGCCGGGATCGATGCACAGCAGGCGCGTTCCGTCATAACGCGCCTTGTGCGCGGCCAGATGGATGACGTCGCTGCGCTGCAGGACGAAGAGCGCTTCAGTCATGTCCGGCCCCAGAGGGCTGCGCGCTCGGCCCCGTGGGGCGCACGGCTTGGGAACGGGCTGGCGTCGCGCCTCACTGAAGGAACTCCGTGACCCCGCGTCCCAGCGAGAGAAGAACGGCATTGCTCTGCTGCCCGTCGATCAGCGCGTTGACCAGCGAAATGCGCAGGCCGTAGTGGTCGCCTTCGGCCGCCATCACGTCGAAGAGCGAGCGGCGGCCCAGCTGCTGCCATTGCTGCAGCGTGGCGTCGCGCAGGCGTTCGCTGTCGCGCAGCACGGCGCTGACGCGCTGTGCACGGTCGAAGCTGGCCGTCGTCTGTTCATGCACCTCGGCAATGCGGGCGCGGCGGGACTGCAGGGCCTCGTCGCGCTGCAGCGCGGCGGCCTGCGCGCGCTTCTTGGCGGCGGCGGTGGCGGCCACGTTGCCCGCATCGAGCAGCGGGATGCTGATCGCCAGGCCCAGGCTCAGGCCTTTCTGGTGGTTGGTGCGCACCGTGCCGCCGAAGGCCGAATTGGCATTGGCGCCGCCGGTCCAGCTGACGCGTGGTTGCTGGCTGGCCTCGACCGAGCGGGCCAGCTGCTGCGCGGCCTCGGCGCTGGCGTCCAGCTGCGCGATCTCGGCCGAGCGTTGCGCTTCCAGCTGCAGCGCGGCCATGTCGGGCACCGCCTTCAGCAGCGCCGACCAGTCCTCGGCCGCCGGCAGCGGTTCACCGACGAAGCGCTTCAGCCGCACCTCGATCTGGCGCAGCTGCGATTCGGTGGACACGCGCGACAGCTCCGCCTGATGCAGCGACTTGCGCACCTGCACCAGCTCGGACAGGCGGCCGCGGTCGGCGGCGACGATCTGCTCCAGCGACTGCGCCAGGCACTGCATCTTGCGCACGTACTGGCCGTAGACCAGCACCTGCTGCTGGAAGCGGCTGCGCTCCAGCGCCAGCGAGACGGTGGACAGCGCCAGCAGCTCGCGGTTGTTCAGGTCGCCGTAGCGCGCGACGTCGGCCAGCCGCTCGCGCCAGCCAATCAGGCGGTCGGTGCGGCCGCCGTCCCACAGCAGCTGGCTCACGCTGAGGCTGGCGCCGGCCTGCAGCGCGCTGGTGCCGGTGTGGCCGGCGCTGCGCGACACGCTGGGCCCCAGGCTGGTGCTCAGCGAGGCCTGCGGCGCCTTGGCGGCGCGGACTTCGTCGGTGTCGTCGAGCGCGGCGTCGGCCAGCAGGCGCGTGGCGCTGAGCTGCGGGCTCTGGTCGATGGCGCGGCGCACCAGCGTGCGCAGGCCGGTGCGCGCCTGCTCGGCCGGCACCGCCGGCAGCAGCGCCACCGCGTCGTCGTCGCACCGGTGCTGCGCCTGGGCCGCCAGCGGCGACAGCAACACGCCCAGCAGCACCAGCAGCAGCACGGCGGCAGCGCGGTGGGGTTGGCGGCGGTGGTGCGACGGGCGGGACATCGGGTCAGGCAGCGGGTCAACGCATCAGGTGTTCGACGCCTGGAAGTAGACCTGCCGGGGCCCTGCCGCAATCGGCCGAAAAGGTGGCGCTTTTCGGGCTCAATCCGGGCGCAAACCTGCCGACTGGGGTCGCGCGCGCAGTCGTCGATCGCCCAGCAGCCAGCCTCCGTGGCGGGAGGCTGGTGGCAGCGGACGAGCGCGCGGGAGCTCCGCGGACGGGGCGATTCAGCCGGCCGGCCGTGGAGCCGTGCCGGCTCCTATGCCGGAACGACCTTGAAGACGTACTGGAAGGCGTTGGCGTCGACCGCGGCCTGCGCCGGGTCGGCGCCGCCGGCGGCGGCGACGGCCTGGATGCCGGCCAGCAGCGCCGGCGGCGCGGCGGTGGGCAACTGGCGGCTGAAGGCGTTCTCGATCCTCCAGCCCGCATTGATGAACATCTCGATCATCGTGACGCGGGTGAACCAGCGCACGTGGGTGCGGTCCATCAGGCCCGAATCCTCGTAGCGGAAGAGCCCCGTGGCCAGCCGCATCTGCACGCTCCAGTGCTGGGCGTTCGGGATGCAGGCCAGCAGGCAGCCGTCGGCGTCGATGCCCTCGCGGATGGTGCGCACGATGCGCCAGGGGTCGCGCAGGTGCTCCAGGCAGTCGCCGAAGATCCAGCAGTCGCTGGGGAAGAGCTTGTCGAAAGCGGCCGGCGTGAAGGTCTCGATGTCGCCGGCCAGCGCCTGGGTGCAGGTGGCTGCGGCCACGGCGGCGTAGTCGGGGTCGATGTCGATGCCGACGTAGTCCACCGCCGGGTTCTTCGCGCGGTAGGCGCGCGCCATCGCGCCATGCATGCAGCCCACCTCGACCACGCGGCGCGCGGCCGGCGGGATCAGGCCCAGCAGGTCCTGGTTGACGATGCTGTGGGCGGGGGTCTGTTTCATCAGCATGGGCTCGGGCTCCGGGCAGGCGCGCGGCCAGGGATCTTGCCGCCGCACGCCGAGTAGACCGCGCCCTCCTCCGCCACGATCGCAAGAAAGCGGCCGGGAAAGCGGCCCACTTCCGGCCCAGGCGAGGCCGGCCCGGCCGTCAAGGCGCCGGCGCCGCGTGCCTCGCGCTCGCAGGCACGCGCCTCTTCCTCCACGTGAACGATGTCACGGGCCGATGTGGCATTTGCACACTGGAAGCAGCGTGCTTCGCCGCCTAGATTGGCCGCATGGCAATCAGGCATCTCCTCGGGGAACTGGCCCTGCCGCTGGCGGCGATCGTGCTCGGCCTGGCCGTGCCCGCGCTGACGCTGGTGGCCGTCTACGGCTGGTGGTGAATGGCGCACCCGGCCCTGCGGGTACGCGCGGCCACCCGCCAAGCGGGTGGCTCACTCAGCCTGGGGCGGCCCGGCGCTGATCGCGGCCGCTCCGCTCCGGGTTCACGCGGGTACCGGGATTCGCGCGGTGTTCTTGATCTCGTCGATCACCGCATAGGTGCGCACCTCGCGCACGCCGGGCAGGCTCCAGACCACGGACGAGACGAAGTCCTTGTAGGCCAGCATGTCGGCCACCCGGGTCTTCAGCAGATAGTCGAAGCGGCCGTCGACCTCGTGGCACTCGATGACTTCCTGCCGCACCTGCACCGCGGCGCGCAGCGCGCGGCCGACGCCGGGGCCGGGCTCGTTGACGCTGATCTCGGCGAAGACCACCATGCCCGAGCTCAGTTTCTCGGTGTTCAATACCACCTCGTAGCCGAGGATGAAGCCCTCGCGCTTCAGCCGCGCCACCCGCTCGTGCGTGGACGCCTGCGACAAGCCCACCGCCTCGGCCAGCTTGACGATCGTCATCCGGCCATCGGCCTGCAACAAGCGCAGCAACTGCGCGTCGATCGAGTCCATCAGGTCATGGGCGGCGGTGACGGTGTTCATGCGGTAGGGCTCCGGTGATGGTTTCACTTCTAAGTGCGGCGGGTGGGTGCTCCCGCCGCAGATGACGCTTCCATTGCACCCGCCGTGCCAGCTCGGCCGTCGCCGCGGCCGCATTCGGGTAAGCCCGGAGGCGTCACAGGAAGAAACACGGGTCGTCAGGCGGCTCTGCCCGAGGCGGAAGCGCAGTTCGTCGGCGCTTCGATACACCACGCCCTTTCGGGGTGTGCAGGGTTCTACACACCGGGCTAACCCGGGCTCCGCCGGCATTTGACCGGCGCTGCGGATGGCCCCAACATGCGCCGCTTTCGCCCCAGGATCGCCCCCTCGGACCGCCGTGGACCCACCCCGCTCCAGCATCGCCCGCCACGCCGGCCCGCTCTCGGTGCTGCTCGCCGTTGCGCTGGTGGTCGCGGGCGTCGCCTCGCTCGCCTGGACCTGGGGCGAGCGGCGCGAGATGGCGCAGCTGGACGACGCCGTGGCCCATCAGCTGGACCTGTACGCCGCGGTGCTGGAGATCGAGCTGGGCAAGCAGGGCGACCTGCCCGGCCTCTTCGATGCCGATGCCGAGATGGAAGCCCTGCTGCGCGCCCCCAACCGGCCGGCGGTGCGCAACACGGTGAACCGGAAGTTGACCCGTTTTGCCAGCCGATCGGGCGCGATGTGGGCCCGCGTGGTCGATGAACGCGGCCGCGTGCTGGCCACCAGCGACTGGTTCCGGACGCCGCAACGCATGGACCACATCGCCGCGGCCGAACCCTGCGTGGCCGAAGCCCTGGCCGGCCAGGACGCCAGCCGCTTCGCCAACGACCCCGACACCGGCGCGCCGGAGGTCTGCCTGGCCCGCCCGCTGATGCGCGACGGCCGCGCCCTGGGCGCGGTGATCGTGCGCATCAGCCTGGAGCCGATCGAGGCCACCTGGATCAACGCCGCCTTCCGCGCCGACAGCGAAAAGCCGATGGTGGTGGATGCCAAGGGCCTGGTCGTGATGTCCGCGGTGCCGGGCTGGAAGCTGCGCCCGCTGGACACGCTGACCGTGCCCTACCGCAGCTTCGAAGGGGGCGTGCAGCTGGTGCGCATGCACCCTTCCGCCGCCGACACGCCGGGCCTGCACGTGCTGCATGAACGGCCGCTGGCACGCTTCGGCTGGCGGCTGCTGATCGTGTCCAGCGCCAGCAGCGTGCAGCGCAGCGCCCGCGCCGCCGCCTGGGCGGCCGGCGCCGCTGCCGCCTGCGCCGCGCTGCTGGCGCTGCTGCTGATGCAGCGCCGCCGCGTGGTCGCGCACAAGCTGGCCACCCGCGCCGCGCTGCAGCGCGCGCACGATGAGTTGGAGCTGAAGGTGCAGCAGCGCACCGCCGAGCTGGAAGCCTCCAACCGCGAGCTGCGCCACAAGATCCTGGAACTGCAGCATGCCGAACAGGTCCTGCGCGAGGCGCAGGAAGAGCTGGTGCAGTCCGGCAAGCTGGCGCTGCTGGGCCAGCTCTCGGCCGGCATCTCGCACGAGCTGGGGCAGCCGCTGACGGCGCTGCGCGCGCTGTCCGTCAACGGCCTCTTGCTGCTGGACCGGGGGCGGGCCGATGCGGCGCGCGAGAACCTGTCGCGCATCGGCGGCCTGGTCGAGCGCATGGGCCGCATCACCTCGCAGCTGAAGGCCTTCACGCGCAAGTCGCCCTCGCGCACCGCGCCGCTGAAGCTGGCCGACGCAGTGGCCAACGCCCAGCAGGTGCTGGCCGAACGGCTGGCGACCGAGGGCATCGAGCTGCGCATGGCGGTGCCGCCGGCCCTGCACGCGCTGTGCGACGGCTACCGCCTGGAGCAGGTGCTGGTGAACCTGATGGCCAATGCCGCCGATGCGATGCGCAACAGCAGCGAGAAGATCCTCACCGTCGAGGCCGAAGCCGCCGCCGACCGCGTGCTGGTGCGCGTGATCGACAGCGGCCCCGGCATCCCGCGCGCGGTGGCCGAGCACCTGTTCGAGCCCTTCTTCACGACCAAGCCGCCCGGCGAGGGTCTGGGCCTCGGGCTCGTGATCTCATCGCACATCGTGCAGGAGTTCGGCGGCCTGCTGCGCTCGCTGGACGTGGCGGCCGGCGCGGTGTTCGAGTTCGACGTCGCGCTGGTCGCCGCGCCGGCGCCGGCGGTGGATGCCGCCGCGGTTTCCAATGCACACGACACCGCCTTGGCCGCCCCGCCGGCCAAGGCATCCGAGGAGAGGCATGTTTGAAGGATTCAAGGTCGCGCTGATCGACGACGACCCGCCGGTGCGCCACAGCCTGGCGCAGACGCTGGAGCTGGCCGGCTGCGAGGTGCTGCCCTTCGATTCGGCCGAAGCCGCGCTGGCGGCGCTGTCCGCGGGGTTCCGCGGCGCCGTGGTCACCGACGTGCGCCTGCCGGCCATGGACGGCACCGAACTGCTCGACGAGCTGCTGCGCATCGACCGCGGCATCCCGGTCATCCTGATCACCGCGCACGGCGACGTCGCGATGGCGGTGCAGGCCATGCGCGCCGGCGCCTACGACTTCATCGAGAAGCCCTTCGCGCCGGAGCGGCTGGTGGACGTGGTGGGCCGTGCGCTGGAAAAGCGCTTCCTCAGCATGGAGGTGCAGGCGCTGCGCAAGCAGCTGAACGACCAGCGCGGCATCGAGGCCACGCTGCTCGGCCGCTCGGCCGCCATCCAGACCCTGCGCGCGGAAATCATGACGCTGGCCGCCACCTCGGCCGACGTGATGCTGATCGGCGAGACCGGCACCGGCAAGGAGCTGGTGGCGCGCTGCCTGCACGAGCAGAGCGCGCGCCGCGGCCGCCCCTTCGTCGCCATCAACTGCGGCGGCCTGCCCGAGGCGCTGCTGGAAAGTGAGCTGTTCGGCCACGAGGCCGGCGCCTTCACCACCGCCTCGCGCCGGCGCATCGGCAAGATCGAGCATGCCGACGGCGGCACCCTGCTGCTCGACGAGATCGAGAGCATGCCGGTGGGCTTCCAGGTCAAGCTGCTGCGCGTGCTGCAGGAACGCCGGCTGGAGCGCCTGGGCTCGAACGAGGAGATAACGGTCGATATACGCGTCATCGCGGCGACCAAGGCCGACCTGAAGCAGCTGTCCGACCAGGGCAAGTTCCGCGCCGACCTGTACTACCGCCTGAACGTCGCGCTGCTCGAGTTGCCGCCGCTGCGCGAGCGGCGCGAGGACGTGCCGCTGTTGTTCGAGCACTTCGCGCTGCAGGCCTCGGCCAAGCATGCGCGCGAGCCGCGGCCGATGAGCGACGCGCTGTCACGCAAGCTGATGGCGCATGACTGGCCCGGCAACGTGCGCGAGCTGCGCAACTCCGCCGAACGCTACGTGCTGGGCCTGCGCGCCGACGGCCTGCTGAGCACCGAAGCCGCCGCGCCGATGAACCTGACGCAGCAGGTCGACCAGTTCGAGAAGGTCCTGATCGAGCAGGCCCTGAAGGCCCACAGGGGCCGCATGAGCAGCGCCTGCGAAGCGCTGGGCATCGCACGCAAGACCCTGTACGACAAGATCGCCCGGCACGGCATCGTGGCGGACGACTTCAGGCCGGCGGCGGAGGGACGGGATGCAGAGGCTTGAGGTCGAGACCGCACGGTAATGCGTCGCATCAGGCGACGCCTGTGCGGTCAGCGGCGGCTGCGCCAGTACCCGGGTTTGCGACGAAACGGAGCTACAGCCAAAACCTGAATGCCGCCAGTCTTGGAACGAGACCGATAGACCACCGAGTGTGGGAAGTCTTTCGGAAACACGCGCCGAGTGCCGCACTTGTAAGGACTGCCAATGTCCGGCATCGACAGTGCGAGAGCAAGCGCAGCCTCCACTTCAGAGACGAAACGATCACCAAGACCGGCGCTTCGTTCCTCGCAGAACAACGCCTGCTGTTCGAGTTCTGCCAACGCATCGGCGTGAAATTCGAGCAGCAGCTTCACCGGCGCAGCGCCTGGCGCACCGCGGCGAACGCTTGATCCGCAGGGATCATCTGAGCCTCATCACGCTCGATCTCATCGATGCGATGGCGAAGCTCAGCATCCAATGCAGCATCGACTTCCGCGTCATGCGGATCGAGGCTCGCCAGCAGCTCTTCCGCTAGTCGTGCCCGATCTTCCGGCGCCAAGGACTTGGCTCGTTCCGCGAGTTCAGCGACAAGGTCAACCATGCTTTGCTCCAACCTCTGACTTGATTTCGGTGCGCCCAGGAACTTCTCAGCGATACACCGCCGGATCCGCCGAATCCGTCGGATGGTCGACCACGCGCCGCATCGCCGGATGCATCGGCAATTGCAGGTTCAATCCGCGCGGCGGGATGGGGGACTGGAACCAGCGCTGGTACAGGCGGAAGATTTCGCCGGTGCGGAACAGCGTGGTGATAGCCTCGTCGGCGACGCGCTTGAACTCGGGGTCATCGCGGCCGAGCATGATGCCGTAGGGCTCGACCGACAGCGCCTCGTCGGAGATCACGAAGTCCTCGGGCCGCCGCGCCGCGGCCACGGTGGCGCGCAGCAGCACGTCGTCCATCGCATAGGCGGCGGCGCGGCCGGTCTCGACCATGCGGAAGGCCTCGGGGTCGTCGCGCGCGGCCAGGATCTGCAGCTCCAGGCCGCGGCTGGTGCTCAGGTCCTGCAGGTGGTGCAGGCTGGTGGTGCCGACGGTGGAGGCGACGGTCTTCTGCCGCAGGTCGTCCAGGCGCAGCACCGGCGCTACGCGCCGAGACACCAGCCGGCTGGCCGCGACGTAGGTGGTGATGGTGAAGGCCACCTTGCGCTGGCGCTCGGCGTTGTTCGTGGTGACCCCGCATTCGAGGTCGACCTGGCCGTTCGCCACCAGCGACACGCGGGTGGCCGAGCTGACGGGCACGTAGCGCAGCTCCAGCTCGCGCAGGCCCAGCCGCTTCTTCACCGCCTGCACGATGTGCTGGCAGATGTCCACCGAGTAGCCGATGGGCCGCTGCGCCTCGTCCAGGTACGAGAACGGCACCGACGCATCGCGGTAGCCGAGCGAGATGACGCCGGCCTCGCGGATCTTGCGCAGCGTGGGCGAGTCGGCGATGGTGGCCGGCGCAGCGGCCGAGCCCCAGGCCGTGCCGAACAACGCGCCGGCCAGCAGCGTTCGCCGCTGCGCCGCGGAGCGTTGCAGACCCGAATGAAGCGGCGGATTCAGGGCGGAATGGCGGGGCCGGGCAGGCATCCGCGCATTGTGGGGGATGCGCCGCCGCGCCTTCAGCCCCGGCAAATCACTCCGCCGCGTACTTGTTGCCGTTGGCCTTGAAGCGCGCGACGGCCTTCTTCAGGTCGGTGTATTCCTCGCACGGCATGAAGCAGGCCTTGTCCAGGCGCGCCAGGCGTTCCTCGGCCTTGGCCAGGTCGCCCTTCATCAGGTACAGCTCGCCGGAATACTCCAGCGCACCGCGGTGCTTGGCGTCGATGCGCAGCGCCTCGTCGTAGTAGCGCTCGGCGGCGGCGTAGTCGGGCTGCTTGGCCTTGCGCCAGCTGTAGCCCATCAGGTTGTTCCAGTCGGCGCTGGCGGTGTCGTTGACCTTCTTCAGCTCGTCGATCGCGGCCATCCAGCGGCCGGCCTGGATCTCGGCGCGGGCGGCGGCGAGCTTGTCGTTGGCGGGCGACGCCGCCGGCGTGGGATCGGCCGCGAAGGCGAAGGAACTGGCCACCAGGGCGGCGGTGGCGATCAGGCGGGAGGACAGGCGAGAAAAAGAGGCCAGGTTCATCGTTGCTTCCTTGTCAGGTGATGGCCGCCGCTGTTGGCGTCCTGGGCGCACTTACGAGGGCCACGACCGCGGCGGACGCGGCCCCGGCCGTGAACTGTGTCACGTTCACCAGAGCTTGACGCAAGGTCCCGACAACACGAAGCCGCTGCTGGGCGCATCGCCCGGCTGGGCGGGCGCCGGCTCGAAGCTGACGGCCAGGCGCGGCACCGTGAAGAAGAGCTTTTCAGACGTGTCCGACAAGGTCAGCGCCACCGACTTGCCCTGAGCGACACCCGCCGGCACCACCGCGACCGGGAACGGCGCGCCGTCCTTCGGCAAGGCCCACAGCTGTGCCACGCGGCCGGCCGGCACGCTGATCGGCTGCAGCATCTTCACGGTGAGCTGCCGGCCCTGGCGGCGCGAGCTGGCCAGTACGGCGGGCGGCCCGCCGGGGGTGGTGCTGAGCAGGCCGACGTAGCTGGCCGGCAGGTCTTCGCGATAGGCCTCCAAGCCGGCCCATTCCGGTTGCTGGCGCACCAGCACCACGGCCACCAGCAGGCCGGCCAGCACGCCGCCGACCAGTTGGCGGCCGGGCAGCCAGGCCTTCCACCAGGGTGCTTTCGATTCAGCGGCGGCCGCGGCGCGATTCGTCGCCGGGAAGAGCCGCTGCTCGAGCCCGTTCCACACCGCCGGACTGGGCTGCCGCGCCGGCACCGACTGCGCCAGGTGCGCGAGCCGGCCGGACCACTGCGCCACGGCGCCGCGCGCGGCGGCATGGTCGCGCAGCACACGTTCGAAGCGGCGGCGCGCGCCGCCGGCCATCGTGCCCAGCGCGTAGTCGCGGGCCAGCGCTTCCAGGCGCTCGGGGATCAGGTAGTTCATCGCCCGTGGTCTCTCACGCCGCCTGGATGCCGGCGGCTTCGAGGCAGGCCTTCAGCTTGTCCATGCCCCGCCGCACCCAGGCCTTGACCGTGCCCAAGGGCGCATTCAGTGCCTCGGCGATCTCGGTATGCACCAGCCCCCTGTAGTAGGCCAAGGCGATCGCCTGCCGCTGCGCCGCCCCCAATTCGCCCATGCAGGCATCGATGCGCAGGCGCCGGACGCTGTCGTCGAACAGCTGCTGCGGCTGCGTGGCCGCATCGGCTGGCACAGCCATGGCTTCGTCGTCGAGCTCCACGGTCGACGCGCGCTCGGTCTTGCCGCTGCGCAGCTTGTCGATCGCCTTGTTGCGCACGATGTTGATCAGCCAGGTCATCGGCGTCGCCAGGCCGGCGTTGAAGCTTGCCGCGCCGTACCAGACATTCATGAAGGCCTCCTGCAGCACGTCCTCGGCACGGTCGCGGCGGCCCAGCACGCCTTCGGCCAGGCCCAGCAGGTGCGCGGACGTGAGGCGGTAGACCTGCTCGAAGGCGGCCCGGTCCTGCAGCGCGACACGCGCCAGCAGGCGGGCCAGTTCTTCATTGGTGCGGGCGGGTGCGAGCGGGGCATTCATGAGGCCGGCAGGTTACAGGAACGCGGCAACGCCGAGAGACGGCTGCGCACGCACTGCCGCACCGGGCCAGGCGCAGGGTGCGCTCGGCCGGGTCACGGTCGCACACACCTACGCAATCCGGTGGATGGCGGACGCAGCCGCCCTGCCCCCGCATCCGCGCGCGGACTTCGGATATCCCCAGCAGGCGCCACGCCGGGTTGCAGCGCACCGGACCGCGCCCAAGCTCAGGCCGTGGCCCGCACCGCACCCGCACCCGCACCCGCACCCGAGGTCGGGGCCGGGGCCCGGCGCCGCGGCCGAGGCGAAGCTGTCGCGATCCTGTCGAACTTTCGCAGTGCAAGCCCCGCTGTTGCCGCGGGGGCTCTGAGCCGAAGATCAGGCCACACCACGCGATGTTCGAGCACGCGAACGCGACGGCAAAGCGAAGGCAAAGCGAAGGCAAAGCAAGGGCAAGGGCGGAAAGTCGACAGGTCGAGATCAACGCGGCGCATTCCGGCCAGCCGGGCCGGGCGGCGGCTGCGCACCAGGAGAAGCGCCATGAGCAGCAGCCCGCACGCGGTGGCTGAACGCATCGCCGCATTGGAGCGATCGAATCGCGAATTGGATGCCTTCGCACGCGACCTCGCGCATGAAATCCGCACGCCCATTGGCCAGGTGGAAGCCATTGCCGAATTGCTGCTGCAGCACAACGGCACGCAATCGGAATCGGACCGCGGCAAGTGGCTGCAATTGCAATTGAGTGCCGCGCAACGCATGCGCGCCACGCTGCAGGAGCTCCTGGACGTGGCGCGCTGGAGCATGGCGCCGATGTGCCTGGCCGACGTGGACCTGAGCGCGCTGTGCGACACCCTGCGCGGCCAGCTGGACGCATCGCAGCACCGTGCGCCGATCGACTGGCACATCCAACCCGGCATGCGGCTGCGCTGCAGCGCCTCCCACATCGGCCTGATGATGCGCAACCTGCTGTGCAACGCGGTGAAGTACACCCGCCATGCCCGGGCGCCGGGCATCGGCGTCAGCCTGCGGCACTGCAGCGGCCTGCCGGCGGTGGTGGTCGAGGACAACGGCGCCGGCTTCGACCAAGCCGATGCGGCGCGCCTGTTCCAACCCTTCGTGCGCCTGCACGACCAGGCGGAGTTCGAGGGCACCGGGCTCGGGCTGTCGCTGGTCAAGCGCATCGTCGAACGGCATGGTGGGCGCATCCGCGCGCTGGGGCGCCCGGGCCACGGCGCGCGATTCGAATTCATGCTCGGCACCCCCGTGGCGGACTGCGCAGCTCCGCTGGACGGCTGGCCGCTGCCGGCGCCTGCCACGCTGGCCGGCGCCAGCGCAGCCAGGGTCTCCCTGTAGCACGGCGGCATCCCGCAAGGTGCGGGCATCGGACGTGCAGATCCTGCTGGTCGAGGACGTGATCACCCGGCGCCGGGCTGCGCCCGGGCCGCGGCGGCCTGTCACGCCATCGCGAGTCCGAAGCCGAGCAGCTCGCCCACCTGCTGCATCGACGCCGCGACGGCGCTGGCACCGGCGGCGCGCAATTCGTCGGCTGGCGTGTCGGCGGCATAGCCGAACACCGCCATGCCCGCCGCCACGCCGGCGCGCACGCCAGTGGCGGAATCCTCGACGACGGCGCAACGCGAGGGGTCGACGCCCAGCGACTTCGCGGCCAGCAGGTACACGTCGGGCGCCGGCTTGCTGTGCGCCACGTCAGACCCTGTGAACACCTGCGGGCCGAAGTACGCGTCCAGCCCGATGATCTTGAGGTTGGCCAGCACCTTGTCGCGCTCAGCGCCCGAGGCCACGGCCACCGGCACGCCCGCAGCGGCCAAGGCCTGCAGCAGCGCCTGCACACCGGGAATGGCGCGCAGCTCGCGCCGGAAGGCTTCAGCCCGCCGCGCATGGAACTGCGAATGCCAGATGCCCGGCAGCTTGTGGCCGAGCTTGGCCTGCAGCGCCTTCACCACCTCGGCCATCGGCACGCCGGTGAAGCGGCGGCGCACCTCCTGCACGCTGAGCGGGCAGCCCAGCAGCCGCACCATGTCGGCGAGGACGCGGTTGGTGATGCCTTCGCTGTCGGCGAGCACGCCGTCGCAGTCGAAGATCACGGCGTCGAAAGAGGCTGAGGGCTGTGAGGCGGACGGCATGCGCCATCGTCGCCGCGCGGGCGATTTCGCGCCACGGTGCTAACGCGGATCCACGTCGTCAGGTGGCCAAGAATCAATTGGCAGCTTAGGGGAGCTGGTCTGCCCCGCTGCCGCTCAGCGGCCACTGCGGTCACTGCGTGCCCACCTCCCCGGACGAGAGATGCGCGCCCTTCGGCCCTCCAGCCGTTCGGGCACGGGCCTCAGCGCTCCTGGAACGCCTCCCGCGCCTTCAGCATCGGCCGCAGCAGGTAGCTCAGCACCGTGCGTTCGCCGACATTGACCTCGGCCGTGCCGGTCATGCCCGGGATGGCGGCCAGCGGCTTGCCGCCGGCCTGCAGGCTGGAACGGTCGGCCTCCACCAAGGCGCGGTACCAGGTGCCATCCGGCGCCTGGGCGCGCTCGGGGTCGCCCAGCGCATCGGGGCTGATGGTGACCACCTTGCCCGACAGGCTGCCATAGACCGTGAACTCATACGCGCTCAGCTTGATCTCGGCCGCCTGGCCGACGCGCAGGAAGCCGATGTCGGCCGGCTTCACCCGCATCTCCACCAGCACCTTGTCGCCCACCGGCACGATCTCCATCAGCGGCGCCCCACCCGCCACCACGCCGCCCAGCGTGTGGGTGCGGATCTGCTTGACCAGGCCGTTCACCGGCGAGGTCAGCGTGCTGCGCTTCACCGCGTCGTCGCGCACCACCAGGTTCTCTTCCAGCTGGGTCAGCTCGGTCTGCAGCTTGGCCAGCTCGACGCTGGCTTCCTGCCGGTGGCGGTTGATGCGTTCCTGCACCTGCAGGTTCAGGTCGTTGACCTGGCGCCGCACGCGCATCACCTCCACCTCGCTCATCAGGCCCTTGGCGGACATGCCCTCGGCCACCGCCAGTTCCTTCTCCAGCAGGCCCAGGCTGCGCTGGGTGATGGCCACCGCCTCCTGCAGCGCCCGCTGGCGCGCCTGGTACGAAGCGGTCTCGGCCGCCACCGCGGCGCGCGCGTCTTTCAGCTCGATCCCGAAGCGCAGCGGCTGGCCGCTGCTTTCAGCCGTTGCGCGGGCGATGGCCGCGCGCAGCGCCGTGCGCTTGGCCTGGCCCTCCGCCTGCACCGCCTCCACCCGCGTCGGGTCCAGCAGCGCCAGCACCTGGCCGGCCTTCACCGCATCACCCTCGCGCACCAGCAGTTCGCGCAGGATGCCGCCTTCCAGGCTGGCGATGACCTGCTCGCGGCCTTCGGGAATCACCCTCGCCTCGCCGCGCGTGATCATGTCCACCCGCGCCAGCGCAGCCCAGGCCACCGCCGCGGCCAGCACCGCCAGCATCAGGTAGATGGCCCAGGTGGCGGCGCGCACCGGCTCCAGCACCATCGCCGCGCGCTGCAGCGAGACGTAGGCCAGGTCGTCGGCGCGCAGCACCGGTGCCGCCGGGCCGCTTCGCAGCCAGCCCATCAGGCATTCCCCTTCGCCGCGCCGCCGGGCGCGCCGCCACCGGCCAGCGCGGCCAGCACGGCCGCCTTCGGGCCATCCATCACCACGCGGCCGCCGTCGACCACCACCACCCGGTCCACCAGTTCCAGCACCGCGGGCCGGTGCGTCACCACCAGCAGCGTGCAGCCGCGCGCCGCTTCATGCAGCTGCTTGAGGAACAGCGCCTCGGACTGCGCGTCCATCGAACTCGTCGGCTCGTCCATCAGCAGAATCTTCGGCTGCGTGATCAGGCAGCGCGCCAGCGCCACCAGCTGCCGCTGGCCGCCGGACAGCAGGTTGCCGGCCTGGCCGACCGGCAATTCCCAACCCATGGGATGAGCGGCCACCAGCCGCGCCAGCCCGGTCAGCTGCGCCACCTGGGCCAGGCGCGCGGGGTCGGCCGCGGCACGGTCGAGCAGCACGTTCTCACGCAGCGTGGCGTTGAAGAGCCGCGGGTCCTGCGCGACGAAGCCGACCTGCGCGCGGTAGTCCGCGGGATCGATCTGGCGCAGGTCGATGCCGTCGACCTCCACATGCCCTTCGGCCGGCTGGTACAGGCCGGCCAGCAACCTCAGGATGGTGGACTTGCCGCTGCCGATGCGGCCCAGGATGGCGACCCGCTCGCCGGGCACGAACTGCAGGCTCGCGCCCTTCAGCACCCGCGGTCCGGGCTGGCCGGGCGTGCCGTCCGAGCCCGCGGGGCCGGGGTAGGCGAACGAGGCTTCATGCAAACCGAGGCGGCCGCTGAAGGGCCGCGGCGGCAGGTACTGGCGGCCGGGCTCGCGCTCGGTCGGCTGCGCCATCACGCGGTTCAGCGCGCGCATCGAGGCCGCCGCGCCCTGGAAACGCATCGCCAGCATCACCACGCTGGTGAGCGGCGCGATGCCGCGCATCGCGAACATCACCGCGCCGATCAGCGCACCGCCGGTGATCACCTTGTCCTGGATCAAATGCACGCCCCACACCAGCATCACCAGCGTCACCGCCTGCTGCGCGACGCTGGTCAGGTTGATCGCGAAGGCGCTGATGCGGCGCGAACGCAGCGCGGTGTCCGCGGCCGCGGCGTTGGAGGCTTCGTAGTGCCGGAGGAAACGGCCCTGCGCGCCGGCGGCTTTCAGGTCTTCCATGCCATCCACCGATTCGACGAGCACGCCGTGCAGGTCGGCCAGCTGCTGCATGTTGGCCGACATCGCGCGCCGCAGCCTGCCCTGGATCAGCACCGACACGCCGAGGATCAGCGGAATCGCGGCCACCAGCACCCAGCCCAGCGGACCGCCGATCAGGAAGGTCATGCCGACGAAGATGAAGATGAACGGCAGGTCCGAGATGGCCGACAGCGTGGCCGACGAGAAGAACTCGCGCACCGTCTCGATCTGCGCCAGGATGTGCGCATACGCGCCCGAGCTTTCCGGCCGGTGCTCCATGCGCACCGCCAGGCTCTGGCGGAACAGCGCGGCTCCCACCAGCAGGTCGGCCTTGCGGCCGGCCAGGTCGATCAGGTAGGCGCGCAGCTGGCGCGCGGCCAGGTCGAACACCAGGGCCAGGCCACCGGCGGCCGCCAGCGCCCACATCGTCACCAGCGCCTTGTTCGGAATGACCTTGTCGTAGACCACCGAGGTGACGATGCCGGTCACCAGCATCAGCGCGTTGCTGAGCAGCGCGGCCAGCAGCGCCGATCGGTAGTACGGCAGGAAGCGCCGCATCGTGCCCCACAGCCAGTGGCGGCCGGGGTCGGCGACGGCGGCGGTGTCGCCGGCGGCGGCGCGGGCCACCGCCTGCGGCGTCGCGACGATGGCGTGGCCGCTGTAGTCGCGTGCCAGATCGGCATCGGCCAGCGTGCGCTGCAGCCAGGGCTTGCCGGGCACCACCACCTCGCAGCGGCCGGCCGCGGTGTCGCGGCGCGTCAGGATCAAGGCGCCGCCGTCGCGCGTCAGCAGCAGCGCCGGCAGCAGCAGCTCGCTGAACTGGTCGAGCCGGCGCTCGATCAGCCCGGCGTTGTAGCCGGCGTCGTGCAGCACGCGCAGTGCCAGTGTCGCGTCCAGCGGTCCGCCCACCGGCTGGTTGGCCAGCAGCGATTCCACCGAGCGCTCGCGGCCGTGGTGGCGCGTGAGCCAGGCGATGCCTTGGGCCAGCGCGTCGGTTTCGATGCGCCAGGCGGGTGCTTCGTCGGCCGCCGCGGGGCTGTCGGTCAGGAGGTGTTGCATCGGCGGTGGATCAACGGTGCATCAGCGGCAGGCCAGCGCGAGGCGCTCGAACTCAACCTCGATGTCGCGCACCAGCTGCGGCAGGTCGAACAGCGGCGACGTGCGGCCGTGCTCGGCCAGATAACGCTTGTAAGACGCGGCCCGCGCGGGCGAGCGGCCGATGGCCACGGCCAGCCGTTCGTAGTCGGCCAGGCTCTCGGTGATCAGGTCCGGCAGGCCGACGGCGGTGAGCAGGCTGCCGGCCATGCGGGAGATGTAGCTGCGGCCTGACAGCGTGAGGATGGGCGTGCCCATCCACAGCGCGTCGCTGGCGGTGGTGCCGGCGTTGTACGGGAAGGTGTCCAGCACCAGGTCGGCCAGCGCGAAGCGGGCCAGGTATTCCGGCGGCGCGACGCGCGGCGCGAAGACCAGGCGGTCGGCGGCGATGCCATGCCCTTCGGCTTCAGCCAGCATGTTGGCGCGCGCGGTGTCGTTGTCGGCCAGCAGCCACAGCACGCTGTTCGGCACCTGCTGCAGGATGCGCATCCAGGCGCGGAACATGTCCTGCCGGAACTTGAAGTTGTTGTTGAACGAGCAGAAGACGAAGGCGTCGTCCGGCAGGCCGTAGGTCTTGCGCTCGGGCTTGGGCGCCACGGCGCGGCGCCGGTCGCTGACCTGGTAACAGTGCGGCAGGTAGATCGGCCGCTCGGTGTAGTACGGCAGCTCGCGCTCGGGCATCACGAAGCGGTCGGCCAGGATGTAGTCCACGCCGGGCAGCGCCGAGGTGCCGGGCAGGCCCAGGTAGCTCACCTGCACCGGCGCCGCACGGTGGCCCAGGATGCCGGGGCGCGCACCGCTGGTGAGGCCTTGCAGGTCCACCAGCACGTCGATGCCGGCCTCGGCGATCAGCCGGGCGGCGGTGGCATCGTCCACGCCCGCCAGGCGCACGTGGTGGTCCAGCGCGGCCAGCAGGCGCAGGCGCTGCGGCTGCTGCGATTCGGGCGTCCAGCAGAAGCCCCAGACCTCGAACCGGTTGCGGTCGTGCAGTTCCAGCAGCTCGGGCATCAGCAGGCCGACCGCATGCATGTGCAGGTCGCCCGACAGGTAGCCGATGCGCAGCTTGCCGCGCCGCGGCGGCATGCTCTTGTGCAGTGCCTGCGCCGGCGGCTTGGGACAGCGTTCATGCACGAAGCGCTGCGCGCACATCAGCTGCAGCGCCGGGTCGTCGGTCTCGCTCATCATCGCCAGCAGCGAGGTGCCGGTCAGCAGCAGGTTCGGCGTCACGTCGCCGGTGGGCTGCCAGGCCGGCCACTTGCACTGCTTCTGCCGCAGGTGCACGTAGTGCTGGATGACGTCGAATTGGCGCGGCTCCAGCGCCAGGCTGGCGGCCAGCTCGGCCTCGGCCTGGGGGAAGCGGCGCAGCACCTCGAGCAGGCGGCCGCGGTTGTTGTGCGCATGCAGCCGCATGTCGGCGGCGGCGCCGGTGTCGATCACGCGCTGCCACTGCGCCAGCGCCTCGTCGTGCGCGCCGCGGCGTTCCAGCACGTGGCCCAGGTTCAGCAGCGCATGCGCGAAGTCGGGCTGGCGCTGCAGCGCCTCGCGGTAGGCTCCTTCGGCCTCCGCCTCGCGCTGCAGGGTGGACAGTAGCGTGCCGAGGTTGAACAGCACAACATGGCGCAGCGGCAGCTCGGGCGCCACGGCCAGCCAGCGCTCATAGAGCGCGGCCGCCGCAGCCGGCTGGCCCGCCTGCTGCAGCGCGCCGGCCTGGCCCAGCAGTTCGGGCACGCTGGCAACGGGGGCTGGGGCGGCGGAGGCCGCCGTGAGAAGCACGGTGGAAGTGGGCATGGCGGTGCGCTCGCACGAAGGCGGACGAAGGACTCCGCCGAATCGTAGGAGCGGCCCCTTCCATGCAAAGGGCCCAAAAGCGAGGGAAACGGGGGGCTTTCCGGCATGCGCACGCCTCGGTGCGAACAGCATCCAATCACTTGACGAATGCAGCGCAGGCCACTCGGCCCGCCCTTGGCGCTCCGACGTTCCCCAAGGCCTGGCTAGGGCGCCGTGCGAACGCCTGCGGGCGTGCTTGCGGGCTTCCCGGACGGATTGGCCGACGAAACCCGACCGTCTTTCGATTGGGAAGGCAGGTAAAGCGGTCCGGGCATGCCACAAGCCGCCAGGGTCGCGGCAATGGCAGCCATGGTGAGGATTGAACAGAAGCGCATGTCCGGGCTCACGCAAGACACATGACCGGACCGCCATAGCGGGCGACCTGCTCATCCGCCGTGATCAAGGTCAGCGGTTCAACGTGCGCCTGGGCCACCAGCATGCGGTCGAACGGATCCTTGTGCAGCATGGGCAATTGCTCCACGTGCACGACATGCGGGAGGCTGATGTCGAGCAGCTGGTAGCCGGCATCCTCGAAGGCTTGCGCCGCCTGCCCGGCCGATACCGGCATCTCGCCCTTGCCGATGGCATGCTTGATCGCCACTTCCCACACCGATGCAACGCTGACAAACACCTCATCGGCTGCGAGGATGGCCTGCCGCGCGCGTGGCGGCAGGGCCCGGCTGCCCACCACCGCCCACAGCGCGATGTGCGTGTCCAGCAAGATGCGCAACTCAGTGGCCTTCGAGCAGACCCAGGACCTGGTCGTTCAACGCATCGATGTCTACCGGCACCTTGAAGCGCCCGCGTGCCACGCCAATGCGACGGCTGCGGTCGGACGCCGGAGGCGCCAGCGGAAGCAGCCGCGCCGCCGGCCGGCCGTTGCGCGCAATGATGAATTCCGTCGCTTCGCCGGTTTCGAGCTCGTGCACCAGCTTCGACAGCGAGGTCTTGGCATCGAGCATGTTGACCAACGGTGGCATGGCAGTGTCCGGTTGACCAGGATTAGCCAGTCTAGCGCAGCGCACTGCGCCTTCCGCAATGCCCGACGGCAACGACAACGGCGGCCCCGCAGGCCGCCGTTTGCATGGGTGCCGGAGCCGCCCGCCCCGGCCTTCGTGCGTCAGAACCCCAGGCTCGCCAGCAAGTCGTCCACTTCGCCCTGGTCGGCCACCACGTCGGTGCGGCCTTCCGGGTTGACCACCGGGCCCTGCAGGATGCTCGGGTCCACTTTCTCGCGCTGGTCCGGCGGCACCACCTGCACCAGCAGCTTCACGAGGCTGTCTTCCAGGTCGTTGGCGAGCGTCACGACCTTGGCCACCACCTGGCCGGTGAGGTCGTGGAAGTCCTGCGCCATCATGATGTCGGTCAGGTGCGCGTCGATCACCTGCGTGCGCGCCTCGACGTCGTTGACGAAGTTCAGCACCGCGCCCGAGGCCACGGCCTTCACCGGGTCGGCCACCAGCGCGTCGGCCAGCTTGCGCGTCTCGGCAGCAATGTGCGCATGCTCGGCCTTGGCCTGGTCGACCGAGTTCAGCACCTTCTCGGCCGCGGCGGCGGTCTTGGTGGCGATGTAGCTCAGCCGGCTGCGCGCGTCAGGCAGGCCTTCGGTCGCTACCTGCAGCTTGGGCATCACGCCCAGCTGCTGCATCGTGTCGTGCAGCAGGCGCGTGATGGTGCCGATCTGCTGGAACACCTCGGGCGAGGCGACGATGGGCTGTGTCGGGACGAGGGTCGTCAAGTCTTCCATCTTCATGATGTGCTCCCTTCGTTAGGCCGTCGCGGCCAGCTTTTGCATGATCTTCTGCACCTTCTCCTCCAAGGTGGCCTTGGTGAAGGGCTTGACGATGTAGCCCGCGGCGCCGCTCTGGGCCGCCAGCACGATGTCTTCCTTGCGTGCCTCGGCAGTCACCATCAGCACCGGCAGGTGCTTCAGCGACTCGTCGGCCTTGATGGCCTTGAGCAACTCGAAGCCATTCATGTTGGGCATGTTGATGTCGCTGACCACGAAGTCGTAGCGCGAGGTCTTGAGCATGCCGAGCGCGACGGCGCCGTCTTCGGCCTCTTCGGCGTTGTTGCAGCCCATCTCCTTGAGCAGGCCGCGCACGATGCGGCGCATGGTGGAGAAATCATCGACGATCAGGAACTTCAGATCGGAGGGGTTGCTCATGACGGTCCTCGGGAAAAGATGGTGTTCGTGGGGGGCGGGCGGCGAAACTGCTGGGACTCTTATCGGCCGACGACCGGCTGACTTGACACCAGCATCGGCCGTTGTGGACGAATCGACGGTTCGGCCTGGGAAGCAGCCGGCGCGGGCTCGGCGGCGGTTTCCAGTTGCGGGCGGAAGAAACGGTCCTCCGCCTCGCGGTTCATCACGATGATGCTGATGCGGCGGTTCTGCGGGTCGAGCGGATCGTCGGCGATGAAGGGAGAGCTCGAGGCCAGGCCTTGCACGCGGATGACGCGGTTCTCCTCCAGGCCGCCGGCCATCAACTCGCGGCGCGAGGCATTGGCGCGGTCGGACGACAGCTCCCAGTTGCTGTAGTTGCGGTCGTTGCTGCCGAAGGGCGTGGCGTCGGTGTGCCCTTCCAGCGTCAATCGGTTGGGCAACTCGGTGAGGATGCCGCCGATGGCGCGCAGCAGCTCGCGCATGTGCGGTTTCACGTGCGCGCTGCCGACGTCGAACATCGGCCGCTGGTGCTCGTCGACGATCTGGATGCGCAGGCCGTCCTTGGTCATGTCGAGCTTGATCTGCGAGGAGAACTGCGCGAACTTGGCGTTGTTGCGCAGGTCGTTCTCGATCTGCTCCTTCAGCTGCTCCAGCCGCGTCACCTCGGCCTTCTTCTGCTGCTCTTTCAGCACGTGCAGGTTGATGGTGCTGCGCGTGGCTTCCACGTCGCCGCGGCGCACCTGGCCGTTGGAGCGCGAGAGGTCCTGGCCACCGCCCTTGACCACGTGCGACGAATCGCCCGAACCCGAGCCGCCGCCCAGCAGCGCCACCTTCAGCGGCGACGAGAAGTAATCGGCAATGCCCTTCTTGTCGCCCTCGGTGGTGGAGCCCAGCAGCCACATCAGCAGGAAGAAGGCCATCATGGCCGTGACGAAGTCGGCGTAGGCGATCTTCCACGCGCCGCCGTGCGCCGCGTGGCCGCCCTTCTTCACCCGCTTGATGATGATGGGCTGTAGCTTCTTGGCGTCACCAGCCATGGCCGCTCATTTCAAGGGTAAGCGCCGAAGGCGCTCCGGGGTTGGGTCATTTCTTGCCCTTCACATGCGACTCGAGCTCGGTGAAGGTTGGGCGGTCACCGGAGTAGAGGACCTTGCGGCCGAACTCGATGGCCACCTGCGGCGCGTAGCCCTGCATGCTGGCCAGCAGCGTGGTCTTGATGCACTGCAGTTCCTTGCCGGCGTCCTCGACCTTCTGCTCCAGCAGGCCGCCCAGCGGCTCGACGAAGCCGTAGGCCAGCAGGATGCCGAGGAAGGTGCCGACCAGCGCCGAGCCGATCATGCCGCCCAGCACCGCCGGCGGCTGGCCGACGGAGCCCATGGTGTTCACCACGCCCAGCACCGCGGCCACGATGCCGAAGGCCGGCAGGCCGCCGGCCAGGCGGGCGATGGCAGCCACGGCGGCGTGCTCCTCCTGGTGGTGCGTCTCGATCTCGCTGTCCATCAGCGATTCGATCTCGTGCGCGTTCAGGTTGCCCGAGACCATCATGCGCAGGTAGTCGGTGATGAACTCCGTGACGTGGTGGTCGTTGCCCACCGTCGGGTACTTCTGGAACAGCGGCGAGCTGTGCGGGTCCTCGACGTCCTTCTCGATGGACATCAGGCCTTCCTTGCGCGCCTTCTGCAGGATGTCGAACAGCAGCGCCAGCAGTTCCATGTAGCGCGCCTTGCTGAAGCGGCTGCCCTTGAAGCATGAGGCGATGCCGCGCACCGAGGCTTTCACGACCTTCATCTGGTTGTTGGCCAGGAAGGCACCGGCGGCGGCGCCGAAGATCGTGATCAGCTCGAACGGCAGCGCAGCCAGGATCACGCCGATGTTTCCACCATGCGCGATGTAGACCCCGAAGATGCATCCGAGGGCGAGGAGCCAGCCGATGATGACGAACATGTTGCGGTGCTTGCGTTGGTGTCGGTCCCGCGTGAAGCGTGGAGCGGTGCCGTCTTTCTGCGTGGGTTATCGGCTGGGACGCGACTGCATTGAGCCGGGACGGGTGTGCGAGCCGACGAAGGGCCGTTCCGGAGTCCACTCGTCCCTTCCGGGGGACGGCGCCAGGGGTTTGGCGGCGCCTGGGGTGCGCTTCTCACCGATGCGGTACAGCCAGACGGTCTTGCGGCCTTCGGCCTGCAGCACCTCGGTCGCCCTGACGCCCGGCACCGGGAACTCCAGGCTCGCGAGCCAGCAGCCCAGGCCCAGCTCGCGCCGCGCCTTGGCGTAGGCGCGTGGCATGGTCTCGGGGCGCTGGAACAGGTACACCAGGTCGTAGCCCGACCAGTCGGCGCGCCACATGTCACCGCGCCGCACGCGGGCGAAGCGGCAGCGCCAGCGCGCGGCCCAGGCCAGCGGGGCGCTGAACTCGATGCCTTCGACGCGCGCATCGGGCCAGGCCCGGTGCAGCGCCTGCAGGCCGTGGCCCAGGCCGCAGCCGGCGTCCAGCACGCGGGCGCACTGCCCCAGGCGCACCAACGGCGGCAGCGCGTCCAACGCATCGGGCGGCGTTGGGAACATCGGTGCGTCGCCCCAGGCGCGCAAGGGGTAGGCCAGCAGCAGCAGGCCCAGCGGCAGCAGCCAGGCCCAGGCCGGCAGCAGCAGCGCATCGGCAGCGCCGATGGCGCCCAAACCCTGGCCCAGCGCGGACAGCGGGAAGCCGGCCGCGATGATCAGCCGCCGCCAGTACGCCACGCCGGGCCAGGCCCAGGCGGGCAGCAGCCCGCCCAGCACCGCGGCCGGCAAGGCGATGGCATGCGTGGAGTCGCCGCCCAGCAGCACCAGGAACAGCGCCCAGGCGGCTGCCCAGACCAGCAGCGCCGGCATCGGCCAGCGGGCCAGGACGGACAGGCGGGGCAGCGCAGCGCGCGCACGGGGCAATGAGGACATCGAGGCCTTCATGCCGGCCAGTGTGGGAGGGGCGGCCCGTGCGCGATCGGCGGAAAAGCGGGGCGTTTCGCACCGGCCGGAGATGCGACGCTCGGCACCGATGCCGGCTACGCGCCGCACCACGACGCCTGTGCGCGCCTCGACTGGCGCTTCGATGAACGGGGCATGGTCGGGCTGCAGGTCAACCGCATCTCCGGACGCGCCCGCGCGGCCGGCGATGCACGTCCGTCGGTGCGCAGCTCCACCAGCGTCGACCTGACGCTGCGCAGCGATCCGGCGCGCGGTGAATGGGTTGCCGTGTTGACGCTGCGCGACCTGTTCGATGCGGACATCCGCAAGCCCAGCCTGGCGCCGGGGTGATCCTGAACGACATGCCGCAGGCGCCGCGCGCGGTCTGCCTGGAACTGGGCTACCGGTATTGAGCCGGCGGCGGCCCGCCACGGGGCGCGCCGGGACGCGCCAAGACGCGCTCAGCGCATCATCATCAGCCGCTCGTGCGGCGGAATCACCTTCACCGCATCGACGCTGACCGCGCGCTTGACCGCGTGGCGGCGGTCCAGCGTGTCACGCAAGGCCGGCGTGCCCATCGGCGCACCGGACGGCGCCACCAGCACCGCCACCAGCGGCAGGTTGGCGCGGCGGCCGCGGCCGATGACGATGCCGGTCTCGCCGCTGGCAAGTTCGACGAAGCTGCCCGGCGGGTACAGGCCCACGGCCTTCAACAGCGCGCCGCCGATCTCGTCGGGCACGCCGCCGGCGCCCAGGCAGGCTTCGCGCGCGGCCGCCACCGGCGTGGCCGGGATGCGGGTGGCGCGCCGGCTCAGCTTGGCAGTGAAGATGTCGATGCGGCGCAGCAGCCGCGCCGCCTGCTGCGCCGGGCTCAGGCTATCCAGCGGCAGCACTTCGCGGCTGTCGTCGTGGTGCAGCTGCACGATTTCCAGCCACGCGGGGTCGGTGATGCCGGCCAGGCCCAGCAGCTCGGCGGACCTGTGCGGGTGCGCATCCAGCTCGGCGCGCATGGCAGGCGACATCGTCGGCGCATGGGCGGCCAGCATGTCCTGCAGCCGGCGCGCCGAGACGTTCATCGTCAACGCCGCATGCTCCAGGCTGCGCGACAGCGCCTCGTCCCAGCGCAGCACGCGCGCGGCTTCCTGCGCCACCAGCATGCACAGCAAGCCATGGTGCGCGGTGTATGAATCGGTGCTGTGCCCGGCCGTGTAGATCAGGTGATAGAGCGAATCGTCGAAGCGGCGTGCGCCCAAGGCCCGCACGCGGTCGGCCAGCACCAGAATCCGCTGCGACCAGCCGCGGTCGGCGCCCGGCTCGCGCATCAGCGCGTCCAGCGCCAGCACCAGCTCGTCCCACTGTTCGCCGAAGCGCAGCGTGAAGCCGCGCACCGCATGCGGGTCGTCCGCTGAATTCGGGTCGGGCCGGGCCTCGGCGATGCGGCCCAGCGGCGCGTTGCGCAGCAGCATCGCGTCCATGGCGCCACCCAGCCGGCGCCGCCAGTCGCTCGATTCCGACTCGTCGGCATAGAGCTCGGCATTGCGCAGCTCGTCGAGCCGGTCGCTGTTGTCCACGCGCGACCCGGCCGCCAGCAGCAGGCGACCGGCCGCGTCGCGCAGCCCGAAGGGCAGCGCTTCATTCAGCCGGAGGTACTGTTTGGAGAACGGGACGAGGTTCACTTGGGCACGGTTCATGGCCCTTCCACAGGGCCGCTGTCGGTTTTATCGGCTTGACGCGCACCAGCTTGAGGACCGCCTCGTCCTGGCCAGACCGCGCAGGCACCAAGAAAAAGGGCGGATGCCATCGAGTGGATCCGCCCGGAAAGCACACGAGGGTGCTAGGAGGAGACTAAGCAAACAAGAATTCAGTCGCTCTGTCCAGGTTGTCGGCTCTGGGGCCGCCGGAATCAAGGGCACCGGTGGCGGACAGCGTGAACAATTCGGCGGTTCGGGCGGACCGCACGCGCTTCAGTGGTGGGTGCACTCGTCGGCACCGGCCAGGCGCAGGCTTCCGGCGGCGCGGCCCTTGCCGGCGCGGGCGGGCGGGTTGCACAGGCCGCAGACATAGTGGCGGGCGATCTCGTGCGGATGGGTCACGAAGTGGCCGCCGCACTTGCTGCACTTGGTCATCGTCAGCATGCCGTTGTCGATGAACTTCACCAGGCGCCACGCGCGGGTGACCGACAGCTGCGGCTCGATCTCCTGCGCGGTGACCTGCTCCAGGTACAGCTTGTAGGCCTTGATGACGGTGTCGATCTCGTCCAGCTCGACGACCTTGTTCAGGTATTCATGGATGTTCAGGAAAAGGCTGGCATGGATGTTCGGCTGCCAGGTCATGAACCAGTCGGTCGAGAACGGCAGCTGGCCCTTGCTGGGGCTCTTGCCGGCCACTTCCTTGTACAGGCGCAGCAGGCGCTCGTAGCTCAGGTCGGTCTCGCTTTCCAGCACCTGCAGGCGCGCGCCCAGGCGGATCAGTTCAACGGCGGTGTCGATCTGCTTGGCTTCCGTGAGGATGCTCTTGGTGCGCGTCATGGTCTCTCTCCTGATGTCTTGGTTGGTGCTGGCGGAAAGACTTCTGGAACGTTACGCGGCCTCTTGATGGCGGCCGGCCATCAGGATGGAAGCGTGCAGGCGGGAGACGCCGTCGTTGGCGGCCGACTTGCCGTGGCTCGTCAGCAGGCTCCAGACCAGGTCGTCCTCGCAGCGCATGCGGCACAGCAGCGTGTTGCTGGAGGCGATCTTCATCATCTGTGCCGGGGTCAGCGTGGCCAGCAGCGTGGCGGTGTCTTCCGAGACACCCAGGCGAAACAGGGCTTGTTCGCGGTCCGAGCGGATCAGGCTCTGTGCCAGCATCAGGTACGACAGGTTGGCTTCACGGATCTCGGCGAGGATTTGGTCGGCGTTCATGTCTGTCTGCTCCTGAGTGTTGCGGGTTCGTGCTGGGATGAAACGGACTGTAGAGATTGGAACTGGACGGCAACATCAGGCCAATTCGTCATCTGGAGTCCCGGTTCTTCCGTACCCCTTGTCAGACAAATTCCTACACGGCCGCTGCGTGCTGTCCGGCGCCTCGCGGCAGCACCTCCTGGTCGAGGGGCTACAGGCGCCGCGTGTGCGACCGCTGACGGCACGAAGCGGCGCAGATTGATGGTCCAAACCGCGCAACCCGTCACGAAATCGACCGCATCGGCGATTGACAGCCCGCGAAAAAGGCGGGCGAAACACCCTCAAGTCGAAGACTCCCCACGCCGATACACAACCCAACGGGCGGTCGAAAGGCCCCCGCGGTCCGGTTAGCCGGCCGATGGGTAAGGCGGAAACAGGCAGCGATGCCACCCGACGAACCACCGGCGACTAGCGCGGGCGGATCGGAGAAGCCGCAAGGCCGATCCGGTCGGCAACGGTGGTGCACCAGCCGTATCGGTGCATGACCCGAGTTAAACGTCGGCGCTTCCCGCCGGGATGTCTGTAACCTAAGGAGTTCATCGTGCCTCTGACCATCAACACCAACATTCAGTCCCTGAATGCCCAGCGCAACCTGAACAACTCTCAGGCTTCGCTGTCCACCTCGATGCAGCGCCTGTCTTCAGGCCTGCGCATCAACAGCGCGAAGGACGACGCCGCCGGCAGCGCCATCGCCGAACGCATGGGTGCCCAGGTTCGCGGCATGAACGTCGCGATCCGCAACGCCAACGACGGCATCTCGCTGGCACAGACCGCCGAAGGCGCGCTGGGCAAGGTCGCCGACTCGCTGCAGCGCATGCGAGAGCTGGCGGTGCAGTCGGCCAACGCCTCCAACAGCGACGACGACAAGGACTCGCTGGACGAGGAATTCGGCCAGCTGGCGCAGGAAATCCAGCGCGTGCTGGGTGGCACGCGGTTCAACGGCCAGGAAATCCTCGGTACTGACGCGGGTGCGCAGGAGTTCAAGATCGGCGCCAACACGACGACGAACGACGCGATCACCGTCACCACGACCAACATGACGACGGACGCGAACATCACTGCCGTCGCCGGCACCGACAACGCCGGCACCGGCCGCGCGGTGATCGACAACACCGCCAACGCCGCCGCCATCAATACGGTGATCGACAACATCGACACGGCGCTGGATACGGTGAACAGCGAGCGCGCCACCTTCGGTGCCACGCAGTCGCGCTTCGACGCGGTGATCTCGAACCTGCAGGTCTCGGTGGAAAACCAGTCGGCTGCCCGCGCCCGCATCATGGACGCCGACTTCGCGTCTGAAACCGCGAACCTGAGCCGTGCGCAGATCCTGCAGCAGGCCGGCAACGCGATGATCGCGCAGGCCAACCAGCTGCCGCAGCAGGTGCTGAGCCTGCTGCGCTAACCCTCCAAGGGCGCGGCCGCCTGACGGCCGCGGTCCAATGCATCCACGCGCCGCGGATCCGCAAGGACCGCGGCGCGTGTCATTTCCAGCCACGAACTGGCCGGTCGAACGGCCGCATTTCACCCGATTGCCCGAGGGGGTCCCTGATTAGCATTTCCCCACGCCGCCTAAGGAGCATTCCCGAGGCGCCGAAGCGCAAGACCGGAAGCACTGCCAAGCGCCCGAGAAGGGCACGGCACGTACGCCGGGAGTCTTTGATTCTTCAGGAGTGCTTACCATGCCCCAGACCATCAACACCAACATCGCTTCGCTCAATGCGCAGCGCAACATGAACGCGTCGCAGTCCTCGCTGGCGACCTCGATGCAGCGCCTGTCCTCGGGCCTGCGCGTCAACAGTGCGAAGGACGACGCCGCCGGCATGGCCATCGCCGAGCGCATGAACGCGCAGGTGCGCGGCATGAACGTGGCGATCCGCAATGCCAACGACGGCATCTCGCTGGCGCAGACCGCTGAAGGTGCTCTGGGCAAGACGGCCGATGCGCTGCAGCGCATGCGCGAACTGGCGGTGCAGTCGGCCAACGCTTCCAACAGCGACGACGACAAGGATTCGCTGGACGAGGAATTCGGCCAGCTGGCGCAGGAAATCCAGCGCGTGCTGAGCGGCACCACCTTCAACAGCAAGAACATCCTGGCCGGTGACGCCGGTGCGCAGATCTTCCAGATCGGCGCCAACACCACCACCAACGACTCCATCACGGTCACCACCGTCGACATGACGGTCGATGCGTCCATCACCGCCGTGGCCGGCACGGACAACGCCGGCACCGGCCGCGCGGTGATCGACAACACCGCGAACCAGGCCGCGATCAACACCGTGATCGACGGCATCGACACGGCGCTGGACACCATCAACAGCCAGCGCGCGATCTTCGGCGCCACGCAGTCGCGCTTCGACGCGGTGATCTCGAACCTGCAGATCTCCGTGGAGAACCAGTCGGCCGCGCGCGCGCGCATCATGGACGCCGACTTCGCCGCGGAAACCGCGAACCTGAGCCGCGCGCAGATCCTGCAGCAGGCCGGCAACGCGATGATCGCGCAGGCCAACCAGCTGCCGCAGCAGGTGCTGAAGCTGCTGCAGGGCTGATGCCGGGGCATCCGATCTCTCGAGGTGACTTCCCAGGGGTGGGAACCGCCGGGCCGGTCTTCAGGGACCGGCCCTTTTTCTTGGCCCCGGCGCTCAAGTTCTGAGGCGCCTGCACCGATAACCCGAAGACGAAGGGACTCCATCCATGGCCACCTCATCCATCAGCGGCGTCGGCAGCATCAGCTCGGCTGGACTGGGCAGCGGCCTGGACGTCAACGCGGTCGTCGCGCAATTGATGGCGCTGGAGTCGCGGCCGCTGGACATCCTGAAGCAGGAAGCCAGCAGCATCAACAGCCGCATCTCCACCTTCGGCAAGCTGCAGAGCCACTTCTCGGCGCTGCGCGACAAGGCCAGCGCGCTGACCTCGAACACGCTGTGGGGCGGCACCACCGCCACGGTGGCCGATACCACGTCGATCAAGGTCACCACCGGGGCCGGCGCGGCCGCCGGCAACTACGCGGTGAGCGTCGGCAACCTGGCCTCGGGCCAGACCATCACGGCGGCCGCGCTGCCCACCGCCCAGGACCACCTGAACGAAGGCTCGATCACGATCGAGCTGGGCAGCTGGACCGGTGACCCGGTGAGCGCCTTCGATCCCAAGGCCGGCGCCACGCCGGTCACCGTGCCCATCGGCCCCGGCGAGACCACGCTCGAGGGCGTGCGCGACCGCATCAATGCCTCCGACGCCGGCGTGGTCGCCTCCATCGTCAACGACGCCACCGGTGCGCGGCTGTCCATCCGCTCGAAGGACACCGGCGCCGAGAACGGCTTCCGCATCACGACGACCGAGACGGTCGACGACACCAACCCGGCCACCGGCCTGTCGACGCTCAATTTCGACCGGCTCGATCCCGGCTCGCAGGCCACGCTGGCGCAGAGCGCGGCGAACGCGCAGGCCACCGTCAACGGCATCCCCATCACCTCGGCCAGCAACACGCTGACGGACGTGGTGGACGGCCTGACGATCAACCTGCTGAAGAAGACCACGGCGCCGGTGGACGTCACTGTCGCGACGGACACCGAGACGGTCAAGACCAAGGTCAACGACTTCGTCACCGCCTTCAACGAGCTGGCCAACTACATGCGCACGCAGATGGCCTACAACCCGGACAGCAAGAACGGCGGCGCGCTGCAGGGCGACCAGAGCGCGGTGGCGCTGCTGAACCGGCTGCGCGGCGTGATCAACGTGGCATCGACCGCCTCGGCCAAGTGGACGCGGCTGTCCGAGGTCGGCCTGTCGATGAAAAGCGACGGCACGCTGGCGGTGGACTCCACCAAGCTGGGCAATGCGGTGGCCGACCTGGGCGAACTGAAGAAGCTCTTCGCCACCGACGGCGCAGACACCGAAAGCACCGGCTTCATGCGCCGCTTCAAGGAAGTGGCGGATGCCGCGCTGGGCTCGGAGGGCACGTTCGAGTCCCGCAACACCAGCCTGAAGGAGATGCTCAGGCGCAACTCGCGCGTGCAGGACAACATGCAGGTCCGCCTGGACCAGACCGAGGCCCGCCTGCGCCGCCAGTACACCGCGCTGGACGCCACCATGGCGCAGCTCAACGGCCTGTCCAGCTACCTCGGCCAGCAGCTGAAAGCGGTCAACCTGAACACATCCGCATAACGGCCGAAAGGCGCGGATCACCACACGCCACCTTCGGGTGGCGTTTTCACTTTTGCGGGTTCTCGGCAGTCGTTGCAACAGGCAGAAACCTCCCCTCTTTCCCCGGCTCAAGTGGTGCGCGGCGGCACCGATAACCCCAGTACAGGCAACGCCATCCGCACCCAGAGACAAAACCCATGTTCAGCGCAACCATCGCAGCACCCGGAGCCTCTGCCCGCCGCCTGGTCGGCGCCTACCACCAGGTGGGCGTGCAGACGATGGTGAGCGACGCCTCCCCTCACCGCCTCGTGGCCATGCTGTTCGATGGCTTCTTCTCCGCCATTGCCCGGGGCCGCGGCGCCATGCGATCGGGCGACGTGCGCGGCAAGGGCGAGGCCCTGATGCATGCCGTGCGCATCGTCGACGAAGGCCTGAAGGCCAGCCTGAACCTGACGGCCGGCGGCAAGCTCGCGGCCGACCTGTCCGACCTGTACGCCTACGTGTGCCTGCGCCTGACGCAGGCCAACCTGCGCAACGACGAGCACGCGCTGGACGAGTGCGTGGCGCTGATGAACCCGCTGCGCGATGCGTGGAACGAGATCGCCGGCCATGCCGACGTACGCACCCGCAACTGAATCACGGCCCCTCGAACGACCCACCCCACCATGAACAGCAGCCTACTGAGCTACTACGAAGCCATCGAGAAGGCCAGCGCCGACATGCTCGACGCCGCGCGGGCCGGCAACTGGGACCACGTCATCAAGCTGGAAGGCGCCTGCGTGCTGTTGATCAGCCAGCTGAAGAATGCGGCCCGCAGCAACAACCTGAGCGCCGAAGAGAGCCAGCTGAAGTCGCGCATCATGAAGCGCATCCTGGTCAACGACGCCGAGATCCGCCACCTGGCCGAACCGTGGCTGGAAGACCTCGACCACATGATGGCCGGCAAGCCGAAGACGCTGCACTGAGCCTCCCTGCCCCTCCCTCCTACCTCTTGATTTACACGGGAGTGCAGATGGCCTTCATGGACACCCAGCCGGCGCCGATGGACGAGCTCGACCACATCGATCCCTACGCGGCCTTCCGCATCGAGGCGCCGCGCGAGATCCTGTCGTTGATGCGCCAGCTGATGGAAGGCGCCACGCCGATCCACATGAGCGCCCCGGGCGGCTCGGTGCTGACCACCGCGCTGTGGACCGTCGATTCCGCCAGCCAGCGGCTCGCCTTCCAGGCCGAACTGGACCAGCCGCAGCTGCAGCCGCTGATCGAGTCCGACGAAGTCACCGCGGTCAGCTACCTCGACGCGGTGAAGCTGCAGTTCGACCTGCAGCACCTGATGCTGGTGCGCGGCACCAAGAGCTGCGCGCTGCAGGCCGCGATGCCGCGGCGCCTGTACCGCTTCCAGCGCCGCCAGGCCTTCCGCGTGCGCACGCTCGAGCGCAGCTCGCCGGTGGCGCTGATGCGCCACCCCTCGCTGCCGGACATCTCGCTCTCGCTGCGCGTGCTGGACGTGAGCATCAACGGCTGCGCGCTGCTGCTGCCCGACGACATGCCGCCCTTCGCCGCCGGCGTCACGCTGAACGACGTGCGCATGGAACTCGACCCCGACACCCGCTTCTCTGCGGCCATGCACGTGCACCACATCAGCTCGATCCAGCCCAACGCCCGCGGCGTGCGCCTGGGCTGCGAGCTGATGAAGCTGGACGGCCACGCCGAGCGCTCGCTGCAGCGCTACATCGACCAGACCCAGAAACGCCGCCGGCTGCTGACGGGCAGCTGATCCATGCTCGACCACACCACTTCGCGCGCCAGCGCCCGCGGCTTCGGCCTCGTCGAGACGATCTCGGCCGTGGCCGTGGTGGGCATCATGGCAGCCGTCGCGCTGCCCAGCTTCCGCGATGCGCAGCTGCGCAGCCGCCGCGTCGATGCCACGCAATCGCTGCAGCGCCTGCAGGCCGCGCAGCAGCAGTACCGCATCGACCATGGCCACTACGCCGAATCGCTGAGCCAGCTGCCCGGCGCCAACAACGGCCAGAGCCAGCTCGGCCGCTACACCATCGGGATGCGCCTGGTCGGCGAAGACGGCTACGAGCTGGTGGCGAACGCCCAGGGCAGCCAGGCCGACGACAAGGCCTGCCCCAGCTTCACGCTGCGCGTGGCCGGCGTCTTCAGCACCCACGGGCCCGAGACGGGCTGCTGGCCGGCATGAGCCTCGCAGTTCCTTCGCGCCGCGGCAGCCGCGGACTGACCCTGGTCGAGCTGATGCTCGCGCTGGCCATCCTGGCCGTGCTCGGGCTGATGGCCGGGCCCTCGCTGGGCAGCATGCTGGCGCGCCACCGCGTCCAGGCTGCCGCTTCGCAGCTGGGCATCGACCTCGGCGACAGCCGCCACGAGGCGACACGCCGCGGCAGCAAGGTGTACGTCAACTTCCAGAGCGGCAGCGACTGGTGCTACGTGGTCACGCTCGACCCCGCGGCCACCTGCGCCAGCGAAGGCGATCGCGTGCTCAAGCGCGTGCACGCCCGCCAGCATCCCGGCGTCACGCTCAGCGTCGCGCAGGCGGTCGTCTTCGACGGCATCACCGGCATGGGTCCGCCGGTGCCGGCGCAGGTGCACCTGGCCTCGGCGCGCGGCGACGCGCTGGACGTGCATGTCTCGCTGCTGGGCCGTGCCCGCGTCTGCGCGCCCGATGGCGTGCTGAAGGCCTTCCCCCGCTGCTGAGAACCGGCCGCGCGCGCGGCCGCCTTGCCGCCGCGCGCAGGCAGCAGCCAAACACCGTTTGCCCCTGCGCCCGTGCGGGTTGGCGTGCCGGCCTGGCGCGCATTTCTGGTGCAGACTTCGTCGTCTCGACCGGCGGCTGCGCCGGGATGACAGGCCGAGAAGATTCATCGCCGGCCTGAGCCACCAAGGGAGCGGCAGATGGACTTGTCGTTGCGATCCTCGTCCCGCGCTTCGGCGGCGCGCCCGCGCGCCGCCGAAGCGGTGCCGCCGGCCGGCGCCGGTTCCTTACTCATGCGGGCCGCAGCATGACGCCGCCTACGCCGGCCCGCCTGCTCATCGTGGACGACGAGCCCGTCCTGATGCAGGCCTTGTGCGAAACGCTGGGCGACGAGGGCTACGCCACCACCGGCTGCACCAGCGCCGCCAGCGCCCTGGAAGCGCTGCACGGCGGCAGCTTCGACCTGCTGCTGGCCGACCTGTCGATGCCGGGCATGGATGGCATCGAGCTGGTGCGCCGCGCCCTGCGCATCGACCCGCAACTCGCGGTCGTCATCATGACCGGCGAAGGCTCGATCGCCACCGCGGTCGAAGCCATGCGCACCGGCGTGCACGACTACATCCTCAAGCCCTTCAAGATGCGCGCCATCCTGCCGGCGCTGCAGCGCAGCCTGGACATGCGCCGCCTGCGCATGGAAAACACCGAACTGGCGCAGCGCCTGCGCGAGCACGCGGCCGAACTGGAGATCACCAACCAGGAGTTGGACGCTTTCACCCGGTCGGCTTCGCACGACCTGCGCTCGCCGCTGGCCGGGGTGCAAGGCCTGGTCGGGCTGATGCTCTCGCAACATGCGGCGCAGCTGCCGCCGCAGGCCGCCCGCTGGCTGCAGAAGATCGACCAGGAGGTGAAGCGCACCATCCGGCTGATGGACGACCTGCTGCGCCTGTCGCGCCTGGGCCGCCAGGCGCTCGAGCTGCAGGAGGTGAACGTCGCCCACATGGTCGCCGAGGTGGTCGACGAGCTGCGCCAGCGCGAGCCGGACCGCCGCATCGATGTCCGCATCGGCCCGCTGCTGCCGGCACGGGCCGATCCCGGACTGCTGCGGCAGGTCTTCGTGAACCTGCTGTCCAACGCCTTCAAGTTCACGCGGACCCGCGAGACCGCCCTCGTCGAGGTCGGCAGCCACGCGGAGGAAGACACCGGCGTCTACTTCGTGCGCGACAACGGCGTGGGCTTCGACATGGCCCAGGCCGGCATGCTGTTCCACGCCTTCCAGCGCCTGCACCGGCCCGAGGATTTCGAAGGCACGGGCGTCGGCCTGACCATCGTGCAGCGCATCATCCAGCGCCACGGCGGACGCCTGCGGGTGCAGGCGGCGCCGGGAGAGGGTGCGCTGTTCGAATTCACGTTGCCGCGAGCGGGCACGGAAGGCGCGGCGATGGCCGCCGGGGATTCCGGCGTGGCCGGATGACGCAGCTGGTCTTCAGACCTGCATGTTCATGATGTCGGAATAAGCCTGCACCAGCCGGTTGCGCACCGCCACCGTGGCGGTGAAGCCGAGGCGGGCCTTCTCGGCCGCAACCATGGTCTCTTCCAGGCTGACCGAGGAGTTGCCGAGCTGGAATTCCTTCTGCAGCGTGCTGGCCTCGTTCTGGGCCTCGCTGACCTGGCTCAGCGCCTGGCTCATCGCATTCTGGAAGCTGGCCGCGCCGGTGGCGGCGGCCTTGTCGGTGCGTTGCGCGGCGCCCGCGCCACCCGCCAGCGGCGTGCCGTCGGGGCGCAGGCCGGCCCGGGCCACCGCCTGGGCGAAATCGAACGGCTTGAGCTTCAGGTCCATGGCACGGGACTTCCGGGGTCTTGCACGGCCTTCACTGTACGCAGCCTGCTCGGCCGCGATGGCCGGAACTGAAGCCCGAATTGCGCCCTGTTCGCGGCCCTGCACGGCGCAATGCGGCGCCACGCAACCCCACGCCGCGCCGGTCACGGATCACGGATCACGCACGGATCACGGATCACGGATCACGGATCACGGATCACGCGGATCACGGGGATCACGCGGATCACGGGTCACGGGTCACCGTGCCGCCCGCCGCTGCGGGCTACCGCCCTTCGGGCGCCAGCTGGAAGCGGTGCACCAGCTGCTGCAGGCCCAGCGCCTCTTCGCGCAGGCTCTCGGCGGCGGCGGTGCTCTGCTCGACCAGCGCCGCGTTCTGCCGCGTCGCGTCGTCGAGCTTGTGCACGGCGCCGTTCACCTCGCCCAGCCCGGCGCTCTGGCTGGCCGCGGCACTGCAGATGCCGTTGACGACACCGGAGACCCGGTTCACGTCGGCAACGATCTCGCGCATCGTCGCGCCCGCACCCTCGACCAGCTGGCTGCCCGAGGCCACCTTCGCGACGCTGTCGCCGATCAGCGCCTTGATCTCGCGCGATGCGGTGCCGGACCGCTGCGCCAGCGCGCGCACTTCAGACGCCACCACGGCAAAGCCGCGGCCGTGTTCGCCGGCGCGTGCGGCTTCCACCGCGGCATTCAGCGCCAGGATGTTGGTCTGGAAGGCGATGCCGTCGATGACACCGGTGATGTCGGCGATGCGCTTGCTGGCCGAGGCAATCTCGGCCATGCGCTCCACCACCTGGGACACGACCTGGCCGCCGCGCTGCGCGGCCCGGCTGGCGGAATCCATCATCGTGCCGGCCGAACGTGCCGATTCGGCGCTCTGCCCCACCGTCGCGGTCAGCTCGTTCATCGCCATGGCGGTGCGCTGCAGCGAGCCGGCCGCCTCTTCCGTGCGCTGGCTCAGGTGGTGGCCGCCGCCGGCGATCTTCTGGCTGGCGTCGGCAATGCCGTCGGCCGCCTGGCGGATGCCGGACACGAGTTCGCTCAGCTGGCGCTGCATGTCCAGCATCGCGCGGTGCAGCGTGCCGAGTTCGTCACTGCGCGCGGGCTCGGCCAGCGCGTGGCTCAAGTCACCCGCGGCGATGCGCTGCGCCAGCCGCACGGTGGACTCGATGGGCCGGGTGATGCCGCGCGTGATGCGCCAGGCCAGCAGCACGGCGGCCAGCACCGCCACGCCCAGCACCAGGGCGGTCAGGCCCTCGCCCAGCCGCGCGGCCTCGGTGGTCTGGGTGCGGGCGCGTTCCAACTCGGCCAGCTGCATGCCCTGGCCCTTGGCGATCAACTCGGCGAAGGTGTTCATCTTCGGCACCAGCGCGCCGTACAGCAGCGCCTTGGCGGCGTCGGCCTGCCCGCCCTTGATCTGCCGCGACAGCTTCAGCAGCGCGACCAGCACGCCGGTGCTGTGGCCGGCCAGTTCCTCGACCATCGGCGCCGACGGGTCGCTGCTGCCCTGCAGCGATTTCTGCAGCGCCTCGATCTCGCTGCCGATGCGGCTGCGGCCCTGCTCGATGCGCGCCAGCGCCGCGGCGGCCGCCGCTTCGTCGACCGACAGCAGCGCATCGCGCGCGGCCAGGTTGACCTGCTGCACTTCGCGGTCCAGGCCCTGCAGCCGCACCAGCGCGGCGACACGGCCGTCCAGCGCCGCCACGATGCGGGCATTCATGCCGCGCGCCTGTCCGATGGCCATGGCGCCGATGGCCAGCAGCAGCAGGCACAGCAAGGCGTAGCTGAGCGCCAGGCGTGCGCCGATGCAGCGGCGCGGCGCGCCCAGCAGCCGGCTTGGGTGAAGGCGGGAGATCAGGGTCATCGTGGGCCTCGGGGATCGCATCGGAGCGCTTCAGGGTGCGGCCAGCCGTTGCAGGTCTTCGAGCAGCTGGCTGGCGGGCGTGGTGTGGGCGTAGACGCGGCGCACCCGCCCCGCGCCATCCAGCAGGTACCACAGCGAGCTGTGGTCGACGCCGCCCTCGCGCGCCCGCGTGCCGACGCCATAACGCTCGACCGCAGCGGCAATCTGCGCCGGCGTGCCCGTCAATCCCAGCAACCGCGGGTCGATGCGGCCGAGAAAGTCCTTCAGCTGCGCCGGCCCGTCGGACAGCGGATCGAGCGTGACGAAGACCAGCGGCGGCGCCGGCCGGGCGCCGTAGGCCTGCAGCAGCTGGCGCGCGGTGCCCAGGGCCACCGGGCAGGTGCTGCCGCAGTGCGTGAAGCCGAAGAACACCAGCCCCGGCCGGCCAGCCAGCCGCGCCAGGCTGAACGGCACGCCATGCTGGTCGACGCCTTCCAGCGCGCCGCCGATGCCCGGCAGCGGTGCCTGGCCGTGGCGCAGCGGCGCGGCAGCGGCAGCATGCGCCGCCCACGGATGCACCTGCGCCGGCGCGGACGCGGCGCTGAGGCCCAGCACGGCGGCCAGCGCCGCCGCCGGCCAGCCCGCCGTGCGGCGCGGCGCCGGCCCGGCATCCGGGCAGCGCGAACGCGACTTCGTCGGCATGCGGCAGGAACGCCGGCTCATCAGGGCGCGACGGTGACCACCAGGCGCATGTCCGGGTGGATCGCGCACTCGATCTCGTACTTGCCCGGCTTGGCATAGGTCACGCTCTTCGACTGGCCCTGGCCGTAGGTGCCGAGGTCGAAGGGCATCGCGTCGCTCAGGCTGAACACGTTGTGCGAGAAGCTGTCGTCGTTGCGGAAGACCAGCTTGTCGCCGACCTTGATCGACAGGGTCTTGGCCGAGAAGGCCTTGTCCTTCTGCGCCACCACGTGCTCTGCGCCGAAGGCGACGGCGGGCAGGGCGACGGCCACGGAGATCAGCAGCTTTTTCATGGGTACAGCTTCCAGGCAGGGAGAAATCAGCGCTCGTTGACCGACCGCACGAAGGCGGTCACGTCATCGATCTGTTCGTCGGTCAGTTCCTCGCCCCAGGGCGGCATGCCGGGGGCGCGGCCGATGGCCTCGCCGCCGCGGCGCACGATCAGGGCGATGTAGGCGTCGTTCTTGTCGCTGTTGCGCAGGTTGGCCGGGCGCGGCTTGTGCAGGCGCGCGGCCCGGCCGTTGCCGTCGGCATTCACGCCATGGCAGGTGACGCAGTAGTTGGCGTACACCAGTCCGCCGCGAAAGACCGCCGCATCGCGGCTGTCACGCGGCAGCAGCGCGCCGTCCGCGCGTGCGGCCTCGGGCACTGGCGCAACTGCCGTTGCGGCCACCGCGCCCGATACCAGGGCCGACACCAGGGCCGCACAGGCCAGGGCCTGCAGCGCCGCCTTCATTGCGGCAGCACCGGCAGGCTGGTGGTTCGGGTCGCGCCGGTCAGCGACTTCATGAAGGCCACCAGGTCCGCCTTCTCGGCCGCGCTCAGGTTGAGCTTGCGCACCTCCGGCGAGACGTTGCTGCGGTCATCGCCGCCGCGGGCATAGTGCTCGACCGTCTCGGCCAGCGTGGCGGCGCTGCCGGAGTGGAAGTACGGCGCGGTCAGCTCGATGTCGCGCAGCGTCGGCGTCTTGAAGGCGCCCTTGGACACCGCGACCGGCCGGATCTTGAAGCGGCCCAGGTCTTCCTGTCCCGGCGCGTGCGCGATGCCGATGTTGTGGAAGCCGTTGTCGGTGAAGTTGGGCGGCTTGTGGCACACCGCGCAGTTGCCCTTGGCCGGGTCGGTGAAGAGCTTGTAGCCGCGGTACTCCTGCGCCGTCAGCGCCGAGCGGTCGCCAGCGATCCAGCGGTCGAAGCGCGAGTCCTTGGAGACCACCGTGCGCTCGAAGGCGGCGATGGCCTTGGCCACGGTTTCCTCGCTGATCGGCTCGTTCGGGTAGGCGGCATGGAACATCGCCCTGTAGCCGCCGGTGCGGTTCAGCAACGCCAGCGCGGCGCTGAAGTCCGTCTTCATCTCCTCGGGGGTCTTCATCGGCCCGAGCGCCTGGTCTTCCAGGCTTTTCTTGCGGCCGTCCCACATGAACTGCGTGTTGTAGGCGGTGTTCAGCACGGTGGGCGTGGCGCGGCCCAGCACGCTGCCGCTGATGCCCACGCCGGTGCGCAAGCCGTCGGACCAGCCCAGCGAGGGGTTGTGGCAGGTGGCGCAGGAAATGGTGCCGTTGCCCGACAGGCGCGGATCGAAGAACAGCGCCTTGCCCAGCTCGACGCGCGGCGGGGTGGTCTGGTTCTCGGCCGGCGCGGGCGGCTCGCCCAGCAGCCACACCCGGTCTTCCGGTGCCGCCGGCGGCGCCGACCGGTCGGCCGCGCCGGACCCGCCAGCGATCGCAGCCAGGCCGGCCATGGCCAGGGTGATGAACGCAGGACGTGCACGGCGGCACAGGCTGCCCTGGCGGGGTGCGGTGGCATGGTCGGACATCAGCTCATCCTTTGAGTGCGGGGCGCCGGCAGCAACACCGGCTGGACGAAGCCGGTGATCGATGGCCGGCTCAGCAGCTGTTTCGTCACGATCTCCCGACGCTGAAGACACAAATTGATAAAACTGCGTGAATTCGCCACGCTCATTCATGACCTGCATCACATCCCCGCCCCGCCCTGGCGCAGGCCACGGCCCGTCGGCCGCGATGGTGGGAACTGAAGCCCGAATGGCGGCCTGTTTCCGCCTTGGACCCGCGCCCCGCCGGCGAACAATCCCGAGCATCCGAGGGAACCTTCGTTCCTTCGCCTGGACGATCACTCCGCCCGCCCCATGGACGCCAACGTCACGCCGATCACCCCGCAGAACGCCGCTGCCATCGCCGCCGAGCCGCCCACGGGCGCCCTCGCCCGGCTGGCCCGCATGCCGGCCAAGGCCAAGATGATGTTGGCGCTGGGGCTGGCGGGCCTCGCCGCGGTGCTGGTCTCGCTGCTGATCTGGAAGGACTCCGGCAACCTGGCGCCGCTGTACCCCAACCTGTCGGACAAGGACGCCGCCGCGGTGATGACGCAGCTGGCCGCGCTGAAGGTGCCGTACAAGTCGGCCGGCGACGGCACCACGCTGCTGGTGCCGGTGGACATGGTGCCGGAGCTGCGGCTGAAACTGGCCCAGGCCGGCCTGCCCAAGGGCACGACCACCGGTTTCGAGCTGATGGACAACGCCCGCTTCGGCCAGAGCCAGCTGCAGGAGCGCACGAACCTGCAGCGGGCGCTGGAAGGCGAGCTGACGCGCTCGATCCAATCCATCCAGGCGGTGCAGTCGGCCCGCGTGCACCTGGCGCTGCCGGTGCAGAACGGCTTCTTCCGCGAGCAGCAGAAGCCCAGCGCCTCGGTGCTGCTGACGCTGCACCCCGGCCGCACGCTGGACCGCGCCCAGGTGGCCGGCATCGTGCACCTGGTGTCGGCCTCGGTGCCGGAGATGGCGCCCAAGTCGGTCTCCATCGTCGACCAGAACTCCACGCTGCTGTCGGCCCCGCCGGACGCCGGCGCGCAGGGCCTGGACACGCAGCAGCTGCAGTACCTGCAGCAGGTCGAGGCCACGTACCTCAAGCGCGTGGTCGAGATCCTGGAACCGGCGCTGGGCCGCGACAACCTGCGCGCCACCGTCACCGCCGAGCTGGACTTCAACCAGGTCGAATCGACGTCGGAGAACTTCAAGCCGAACCAGAGCGGCGAGCAGACCATCCGCAGCCAGCGCAGCAACGAGTCCAGCACGCCCGGAACCCCGACGCCCAGCGGCGTGCCCGGCGCCGCCAGCAACCAGCCGCCGCAGCCAGCCGCCGCGCCGCTGCAGGGCGCCGCTTCGCCGCTGCAGGCCGCGCAGGCCGGCGCCGCCGGCGGCAATGCGCGCAAGGAAAATACGGTGAACTACGAGGTCGACAAGACCGTCAGCATGCAGCGCAAGGCGGTGGGCAGCATCAAGCGCATCAACGCCGCGGTGCTGGTCAACCACCGCAGCACGACGGACGCCAAGGGCAAGACCACCACCACTGCGCTGACGCCCGAAGAGCTGGAAAAGCTGACCGCGCTGGTGCAGGAGAGCATTGGCTTCAGCAAGGACCGCGGCGATTCGGTCAAGGTCGTCAACATCCCCTTCCGCGTCGAAGCGCCGGCCAAGCCGGTCGAGGTCCCGTTCTGGGAGCAGCCCTGGCTGACCGACCTGGTGCGCGCCGGTGCCGTGCCCGCGGGCCTGGTGGCGGTGGCGCTGCTGCTGGTGTTTGCGGTGGTGCGGCCCGCCATGCGCCAGATCGAGCCGCCGCCGGTGCCGGTGGCCCCGCCGGTCGTCGAGAAGCTGCCCGCCCCGGAAGAGGCCGAAACGGTCGAGCTGGCGCCGCCGAAGGCAGCCCTGCAGCTCACCGCCGCGCGCGACATGGCCAAGCAGAACCCGGCCGCGGTGGCGAACATCGTGCGTGGCTGGGTCAGCGGCGAGGTGGCCTGATCCATGGGCAGCAACATGGACGACCAGGGCCTGGAAAACGCGGCCATCCTGCTGATGTCCCTCGGCGAGGAAGAAGCCGCCGAAGTCTTCAAGCACCTCGCGCCCAAGGAAGTTCAGCGCCTGGGCGAGACCATCGCCAAGCTGAAGATCGTGCCGCGCGAGAAGCTCGAGAGCGTGCTCGAGCAGTTCAACACCATGGCCGGCGCGCAGCACACGCTGGTGGCCGACACCGACGAATACGTCAAGTCGGTGCTGAGGAAGGCGCTGGGCGACGACAAGGCCAACCTGCTGATCGACCGCATCCTGCAGGGCAGCGACGTCACCGGCATCGAAAGCCTGAAATGGATGGATGCGCAGTCCGTGGCCGAACTGCTGCGCAACGAGCACCCGCAGATCGTCGCGGCCATCCTGGTGCACCTGGACTTCGACCAGAGCAGCGCCGTCATCAAGGCCTTCGGCGAACGCCAGCGCAACGAGGTGCTGGTGCGCATCGCCACGCTGGACGGCATCCAGCCTTCGGCACTGAAGGACCTGAACGAGGTGATGAGCAAGGTCCTGGCCGGCGGCGAGAAGCTGCGCAAGGCCTCGCTCGGCGGCGTCAAGACCGCGGCGGAAATCATCAACCTGCTGGGCACCTCGATCGAGACCTCGGTGCTCGACTTCATCCGCGAGGCCGACACCGACCTGGCCCAGCGGATCATGGACAACATGTTCACCTTCGACGACCTGGGCAAGCTGGACGACAAGGGCGTGCAGGCGCTGCTGCGCGAAGTGCAGAGCGAATCGCTGGTGATCGCGCTGAAGGGCGCGACGCCGGAGATGCGCGAGAAGGTCTTCCGCAACATGTCCACCCGCGCCGCCGAAACGCTGCGCGAGGACCTGGAGTCGCGCGGCCCGGTGCGCGTGAGCGAAGTGGAAGCCGAGCAGAAGGAAATGCTGAAGACCGTCCGCCGCCTGGTCGACGAAGGTCAGATCGTGCTGGCCAGCGGAGGCGCGGATGAGTTCCTCTAATTCGAAGAACGGCCCGCGGCAAGTGCCGCCGCCGCCCAACTCGCGCGCCGGCACCAACGCCTACACGCGCTTCATCCCGCGCGAGGAGCTGCAAGGCTTCGCCAGCTGGATGCCCGACACCTTCGGCGACAACCCGGCCAACGTGCCGCCGGTGCGTGCCGCGGTGCCGGAACCCGAGGCCCCACCGCCCGAGGCCGTGATGGAGGTGCTGCAGGCGCAGCTGAACGCCGCACGGCAGGACGGCTACCGCGACGGCTACCGCGACGGCCTGGTCGCGCTGGAGAGCTTCAAGCAGAGCTTCGCGCAGCAGCTGGCCGCCCAGTTCGGCACGGTGCTGTCGAGCTTCGACCACGAGTTGGGCGCACTGGAGCAGCACATCGCCGCATCGGTCGCCCGCATCGCGACCCAGCTGGCACGCCAGGTCGTGCGCAGCGAGCTGGTCGCCCGCCCCGAGCTGGTGGTGCAGGTCGCCATCGACGCGGTGAATTCCGTGCTGATGAGCGCGCGCCAGATCACGATCTACGTGCACCCCGACGACCAGCCCGCCATCGCGCAGGGCGCCGGCGAAGTGCTGGCCGCCCGCGGCGCCCGCCTGGTCGGCAAGCCCGACATCGAACGCGGCGGCGTGCTGATCGAAAGCGACGCCGGCACGGTCGACGCGCGCATCGGCGCGCGCTGGAGCCAGGCGGTGCAGGCGCTGGGGACCGGGGTGGATTGGACGCTGGATGGGGATTGACCCCGGGCAACGGCACAGGCCGCTCACTTCACATGTCAGCCGGCGGCCGGCGCGCACCTTCGGTGCCCCCGCTCCAGTTTCGATGAACACCCGATAGAGCGCCTGGAGCGTTCACGAGCCGGGCTGCGAGGCTTCCTCGCGGATCCAGCGCACGACCTCGTCCACTTCAGGCTTCAAGCGAGCCGCGGGCCGCACAAGGTGATAGGCCATGCCGTCCAGGATTGGGCCGAAGGGCATGTGCAACAGGCCGCGCCGGACCTCGTCCCGCACGAGAACTTCGCTCAGCAAGGCGACGCCCTGGCCTGCCACGGCCGACTGGATCGCGTGGCTTTCATCGGTGAAACGCAAATCCTGAATGCCGCAGGGTTTCACGCCGGCCCGCGCGAACCACAGCGCCCAGGACGGATGATTGGCGTCCGTGCGGTGCCATTCGAAGTGGATCAACGCATGGCGTGCGAGATCCCGGGCTGAACGCAGCGCCAGGCTGGGACTGGCCAGGGGCATGAAGCGGTCCGCCAGCAGCAAGCTGCTTTGCATGCCTGCATAGGGCCCGCCCCGGCCATACCGGATGGCCAGGTCGGCCGCACCGCCATGCAGGTCCACCAAGCCATTGCCCGCGTGCAGGCGCAGGTCGATATGGGGGTGCGCGCCGGCCAGCGCATGCCAGCGCGGCAGCAGCCACTGCGCAGCAAAGGCCGGCGTGGTGGTGATCGTGACACCGGCACGCCGGGGCTGGACCGCGTCGATGGCATCGGCCATGCGGTCGAACGCATCGTGCAAGCCCACGCCGAGTCTTCGCCCGGCCTCAGTCAGCACCACCTGCCGCGTGCGGCGTTCAAACAGGCGCACGCCGAGCCGGTCTTCCAGCGCCCTCACCTGGTGGCTGACGGCCGTGGGCGTCAGCGCCAGCTCATGGGCCGCGAGCTTGAAGCTGCTCCATCGAGCAGCGGCCTCGAAGGCCCGCAGCGCGGTCAAGGGTGGGAGCGATCTCTTCATGCGGGCGATGGTATGGCCAAGTCGAGCATGGCTGAGTTGCATTCATCTCTAGGACGAAGAAACGCCGTTTGTCTACCGGTCCTCCTGGCTTCAAAGTGCCGCGCATGGATGAACCCAACGTCACCATGCAACAGGAGAGCGCATGACAGGACTGACCCTGCTTCACATCGACAGCAGCGCCCGCCGGGGCGTGTCCGGGGCCGAGCGCCACGGATCCCACACCCGTCGGCTCGGCCGCCGCTTCGTCGAGCGATGGCGAAGCCTGAAGCCACAGGACCAGCTGAAGCACCGCGACCTGGCCGACCAGGCACCGGGCTTCGTCAACGCCGAATGGATCGCCGCGGCCTTCACGCCGCCCGCGCAACGCAGCCGCGAGTCACAAGCCGTGCTCGCCGAAAGCGACGCCCTGGTGGACGAACTGTGCGCCGCCGACGTGATCGTGATCGGCGCACCCATGTACAACTTCGGCATGCCGGCCGTGCTGAAGGCCTACGTCGACAACATCGTGCGTGTGGGCCGGACCTTCGGTTTCGACAGGCAGCGCCAGGGCCTGCCCTACTGGCCGATGCTGGAGGGCCACGGCAAGCGCCTGGTTCTCCTCAGCGCGCGGGGCGACACGGGCTACGACCACGGCGAGCTGGCCGGGGCCAACCATCTCGAGCCCGCCTTGCGCACCGTGTTCGCCTACATCGGCATACGGGATGTGGCCAGCGTCGCGGTGGAGTACGACGAATTCGCCGACGAGCGGCTGCAGCGCAGCCTGGAAGAAGCGGAGGCCAAGGTGGACAGACTGGTGGAGGCGATGGCCCTGATGCCACAAGCCTGACACCGAACCGGGTCACTGGCCAAACAACTGCACGAACCGCTCCGCCGCCCGCTGCGCGCGGCGCCTGATCGTCGCCGCATCCGGCGGCTGGGCGGTTCCCCACAGCAGGCGCAGTTGCAGGTCGCCCATCAGCAGGCCGATGAAGCTTTCAATCGCATCGGCGCCGTCGACGCGGCGCATGCGGCCGGCCGCGATCTGCGCGGCGAAATAGCGCTGCACCAGCGGCGCGGTGTTCTCGCGCCCATTGGCCGCCAGGGCTTGGGCCAGTTCGGGCGCCACGCGCGCTTCGGCGATCGCCGCACGGTTGATCGCCAGCGACTGCGGGCCGGTCAAGAGCGTCAGCAGGTGGACGCCGAACTGCCGCAGCGTCGGCTCCAGCGGCGCGTTGCCGTCGAGCGCGGCAGTGATGTCGGCATTCATTGCCACGGCCGCGCGCGCTACCAGCGCCGCGAACAGCGCCTGCTTGGTCGGGAAGTGCTGGTACAGCGTGTTCTTGGACGCGCGCGCCCGCGTGGCCACCTGCAGCATCGTCGTGTCGCGGTAGCCGTTCTCCTCCATCAGCGCCAGCGCGGCGTCCAGGATCTCGTCGCGCCGGGTGGGCTCGGGCGACGGCCCGGGCACAGGCTCGGGTGGAGTTGCTTCGTCTTCGGGCGCGGATGGCGCCGCCAGGGTGGACGCGGCCAGGGTGAGCGGAGCCCGCGCGGGCGCGCGGCGCGGCGGGCTCGGGCGGCGGGTCTTTTTCGGCTCGGGCACGGAGGAAGCGAAACAAAACGAGACGAGGCGACAAGCCACGGAGTACCGCATGGTACTAGACTGCCTCCCCAAGTACCCACCGGTACTGATGCCTTCCGATCCGCAACCCAGCGGGCGCTTCGCGGAAGCCTGGCCGTCCTGGCCCTGCCCCCGCCCGCCGCCTGCCTCGAGCACCGAGACCGCCGATGAAGCCGCCGCCGATCCTCACCCGACCCGTCCTCACCCGACCCGTCCTCAGCTGGCCTGCCCACACCCGATCGGTCCTCACTCGACCGACCCTCACGCTGCTGGCCCTGGCCGCCGCCACCGCGCAGGCCGGCGTCACGCAGCCGGCCATGCGGCAGCGCATCGACGGCGAGATCGAGGCCCTGGTCACACTCGCGAAAGCGCCCCCGTCGGTCGATGCCAGCGCCCTGGCCACGCTGCCCGGCCCGGTGAAGCGCTACCTGGCCTACACCGGTGCCGACCGCGCGCCTGCCGCGCGCTTCACGCACTTCCGCTTCGAAGGCGAAGTGCGCCTGCCCATCACCGGCAGCGCGCGCGGCGTGACCCGCGCCACGCCGTGGATGGCCACGCGCGGCGAGCAGTACATGGCCTTGTCGGCGCAGGGCCTGGGCTACGTCTGGGACAGCGTCTGGCAGCAGGGCCCGGACACCACCATCGACGTGCGCGACCTGTACGCCCGGGGCGACACCCACATCTGGGCCGTGCGCAGCGACGGCCGCGTGCTGGTCGACGAGCGCCACGACGACATCAACCGCACCTACATGGTCCGCTTCTTCGCCGAGGCCACGCAATCGCCCACCATGCTGCTGCCCGGCCGGCACCTGCGCTGGGAAGCAGTGGACGAGCAGCGCGCCCGCGCCCACGTGAAGGACGGCCCGCTCAGCGCCAGCATGCTCTGCAGCTTCGAGCCCGACGGTGCGCTGACCCGCTGCGAGAGCGACGACCGCCTGCTGCGCTTCACCGGCGAGGTGCCGCAGCGCTGGGTCAGCGCGCGCTGGGTGATGACGCGGGGCGACTACCGCCTCTTCGGCGCGCTGCGGGTGCCGACCACGATGAGCGTCAGCTGGCTGATGCCCGAGGGCGACTTCGAGCAGGTGCGCGCCCGCACCACCGCGGTCGATTTCGACACGGCCGCACCCTACCCCGCCAAAGACGCGTCCACCGCGGCCCGCCCTGCCGCCAACTGAACAGGAGCCGCCGCATGGCCAGCACGATCGATTTCCAGCTCAACGGCCGGCCCACCCAGCTGCCGGTGGACGAGCAGATGCCCCTGCTGTGGGCGCTGCGCGATCACCTGCGGCTGCCTGGCACCAAGCCCGGCTGCCTGCAGGGCGTGTGCGGGGCCTGCACGGTGCACCTGGACGGCGCGCCCGCCCGCGCCTGCCAGCTGCCGATGGCCGCGGTGCGCGGCCGCGCCGTCACCACCATCGAAGGGCTGCCCGAGTCCCTGCGCGAGCGCCTGCAGGCCGGCTGGACCGAGCACCAGGCGCTGCAATGCGGCTACTGCCAGCCGGGCCAGTGCATGACCGCCGCCGCGCTGCTGGCGCAGCCGGTGGCGCCCGATGCCTCGGCGGTCCAGGCCGCGATGGCCGGCCACCTCTGCCGCTGCGGCACCGGCCCGCGGGTGGTGCGCGCGGTGCAGGCCGCCATCGCCCTGCCGGCGCGGAGCGCGGCATGACGGCCCCCGTCAGGCTGAGCCGCCGCGCGCTGCTGGTGGGCGGCGCGGCCGGCAGCGCGGCGGTGCTGTTCGGCACGCTGTCGTCCAGCCGTGCCACCACTGCGGCGCCACGCGCGGTCAATGCCTTCGTGCGTTTCGGCGCGGACGGCCGCATCACGCTGGTGAATCCCGCCGTCGAGATGGGCCAGGGCAGCAGCACCGCGCTGGCCCAGGTGCTGGCCGATGCGCTGGATGCCGACTGGCGCAGCATCGAGGTCGCGCCCGCCCCCTACGACGACGCCTACGGCAACCCGCACTTCGGCATGCGCCTGGTCACCGCCGACAGCGCCGCCACCAGCGCCTTCTGGCCGGTGTTGCGCAACGCCGGCGCGCAGGCGCGGGCCGTGCTGGTGTGGAACGCGATGCAGCAGTGGAACTGCCCCGCCGGCCAGGTCCGCACCGAATCCGGCCAGCTGCTGCACGCCGACGGCCGCCGCCTGAGTTATGCCGAGCTGGCGCCACGCGCCGAGCTGCCGGGCCTGCTGTCCAGCCTGCCGGCGCTGCCGCCCGCGCCGTCACGCATCGTTGGCCGCCCGCTGCCGCGCCTGGACCTGGCCGACAAGCTGGCCGGCCGGGCCGTCTATGGCGTGGACGCGCGGCCGCCGAACGCGCTGGTGGCGGTGCTGCTGCCGCCCGACCGCCTGGGCGCCACGCTGGCCGAGGCGGGCGATGCCGCCGCGCTGGCCGTGCCCGGCGTCGTCAAGGTGCTGGCGCTGCCGGGTGAATCAGCGCCGCTGGCGGTGATCGCGCGCGACACCTGGTCGGCACTGCAAGGCCGGCGCGCGCTGCGCCCGCGCTGGAACCCGCCGGCCGCGCCGTACGACAGCGAAGCGGCGCTGCGCGCCTTCGCCGAGCTCGCCCGCGCCGGCGCCACGGACGCTCACATCGTGCGTCAGCGGGGTGCTGCCAATGCCGCGCTGCCGGCCGGCGCGCGCCGGCTGCAGTCGCTGGTGCTCAGCCGCCACGTGACGCACGCCGCGCTGGAGCCGGTCAACGCGATGGCGACGCCGACCTGGCTCAACCAGGGCGCCGACATCGTCTCCTCGACCCAGGCGCCCAGCCTGGACATGCGCCGCGCGGCGCAGACCGCCAAGCGCCCGCCACCGGTCTTCAACGTGCAGGCCACGCTGGCCGGCGGCGCCTTCGGCCGCCGCGTCGACAACGAGGCCGCCGGCGCGGCCGCCTTCCTGGCCATGCAGCTGAAGGGCCCGGTGCAGGTGCTGCAGTTCGTCGGCGACGACATCCCGCACGGGCAGGTGCGCTGCATCGCAGCGCAGCTGCTGGAAGCGACGCTGGACGCGCAGGGCCGCATCACGCACTGGCTGCACCGCACCGTCGGCAGCGCCACCACCGCGCGCATGTTCCCCGACCGCTTCGCCAAGGAAGGCTTCGACCAGACCCTGGTCGACGGCTCGGAGCACGGCTACGACATCGCGCAGCAGCGCATCGAATCGGTGCACCGCCCGCTGCCGGTGGCCTGCGGCTTCCTGCGCGGCGTGGGCGCGGGCTTCAACGTCTTCGGCATCGAGACGCTGGTGGACGAAGCGGCCGCGGCCGCCGGCCAGGACCCGCTGGCCTACCGGCTGGCGATGCTGCCGGAGGCGCGCGCCCGCCGCGTCCTTCAGGCCTTGGGTGATTCGGCCGCACCGGCACCGGCCGGCAGCGCCGACGGCATCGCCTACATGGGCTTTCGCGGCTCGCACATCGCGCTGCGGGCACGCGTGGCGCGCGGCGAAGGCGGCCGGCCGCGCGTCGAGCGGCTGCAGTTCGCCGTCGACGCCGGCCGCATCGTCAACCCGGTGCTCGCACGCTGCCAGATCGAAGGCGCGGCGCTGATGGGCTGGTCGATCGCGGCCTCCGAGGTGCTGGACTTCCAGGATGGCCGCGCCGTGCAGCGCTCGGTCGCCGACTACCCGCTGCTGCGCCTGCCCGAGTTGCCCGCCGTCGACTGCCGCTTCATCGACGAGGCCCAGGGCGAGCCGCGCGGCGTCGGCGAGATCGCGCTGCCGCTGGTGGCGCCCGCTGTCGCCAACGCCTGGGCCCGCCTGACCGGCAGGCGGCTGCGTGACCTGCCTTTCAGCCGCGCGGCGTGAGGGCGTGAAGGCGTGATGGCGTGATGCCTGCGCAGTGGCACGCCGCGTGTCCCGCGTGCGCCCCCTCGCCCACGGCCGCGATCCCGACCGGGTCGTCGCCGCCTCAACCCTGATGGAGCCTTGCCATGAACGACAACGCCACCCCGGCCACCACCTTGGCCACCACCTTGGCCACCACCCCGGCCACCACCTCGCCCTCCACTTCGCGCACCACGACCACCCCGCCCGCCGTGCCCATCTCGCCCACCGCCGCCAGCCGCCCACAGGCGCTGGCTGCCCTGGCCGCGCTGCTGGTGCTCTTCATCTGCATGAACACCGCCATGCTGACCGGCGTGGTCCCGCACCCGCCCGCGGTGCGCGGCCCTTACCTGGCCGCGGCGATGGCGCTGTGCGCAGCCGCGGCCGTGCAGTTCGCGATGAACGCTGCCAGCGCCCGCTGGTTCGGCTTCGCCGCCGCGCTGCTGGTGCTGCCGGGCGTCGGCCCGCACAAGTTCGTCACCGAACCGAACCCGGACCAGCTGGCGCCGGTGCTGGTCATCGGCAGCGCGTCGGCGCTGATGCTGGCGTGGGCGAGCTGGCGGGCGCGCTGAGAACGTCCCGGCGCGGCCGCGATCGCGGACCCGCGGGCGCCGACGCCTCGACGCCTCGACGCCTCGACGCCCCGGCGGCGTCGGCGGTCCGCGCCGGCGCGCTGTTCCCAGGCCGGCGGACAGGTCACCGGACTGAGCGATCCGCCCCCCATTCCCGCGAGTCAGGCGGACTTTTGCGCGCTTTTCTGCCCGCCGAGCCGGCAACCGGCAGGGGAACATCAGCCTGAAGCACCCCTCCCGGGTGTCCCACTCCTGGCCCGCGCCCCATGTCCGCCTTCCACCCCGCCGAAGCCGCTGCCATCGCTGTCGACATCGACACCGGCATCCCCGCCCGGGTGCAGCGCTGGCACCACTACCTGAAGGACCTGGAGAACTACGCCTCGCTGCGCGCGCCGCTGGCCAACCAGGGCACGCTGGTGCGCGTGACCGGCCTGGTGCTGGAAGCGGCGGGCGTGCGTGCGCCGGTCGGTTCGGTGTGCGAAGTGCACGGCGAGGCCCGCGACCCGGTGCTGGCCGAGGTGGTCGGCTTCAACGGCGACCGCGCCTTCCTGATGCCCACCGGCGAGGTGCACGGCCTGACCAGTGGCGCCCGCGTCAGCCCGCGCGCCACCCCCCATTCACCGCCGCTGCTGGGGCGCGACAACCAGCTCTGGCGCCGCACCGAAGACCGCGGCCTGCACCTGCCGATGGGCGACGGCCTGCTCGGCCGCGTCGTCGACGCCCACGGCCACCCGATGGACCGGGGCGGCCCGCTGCAGCACGTGCGGCCCGAGCCGATGGTGCGCCGGCCAATCAACGCCATGGACCGCGACCCGGTGCGTACCCCGCTGGACACCGGCGTGCGCGCGATCAACGCGATGCTGACCATCGGCCGCGGCCAGCGCATCGGCCTCTTCGCCGGCACCGGCGTCGGCAAATCAGTGCTGCTGGGCATGATGGCCCGCTACACCGCGGCCGACGTGATCGTCGTCGGCCTCATCGGCGAACGCGGCCGCGAGGTCAAGGAATTCATCGAGGACATCCTGGGCGAGCAAGGCCTGGCGCGCTCGGTCGTCGTGGCCGCGCCGGCCGACGCCCCGCCGCTGGTGCGCATGCAGGGCGCCACCTACGCCACGGCCATCGCCGAGCACTTCCGCGACGAAGGCCGCCACGTGCTGCTGTTGATGGACAGCCTGACCCGCTACGCGATGGCCCAGCGCGAGATTGCGCTGGCCATCGGCGAGCCGCCGGCCACCAAGGGCTACCCGCCGTCCTGCTTCGCCAAGCTGCCGCAGCTGGTCGAGCGTTCCGGCAACGGCCTGAACGGCGTCGGCTCGATCACCGCGTTCTACACGGTGCTGTCCGAAGGCGACGACCAGCAGGACCCCATCGCCGACGCCGCCCGAGGCATCCTGGACGGCCACATCGTGCTGTCGCGCGACCTGGCCGAGTCCGGCCACTTCCCGGCCATCGACGTCGAGCGTTCGATCTCGCGCGTGATGACCGCCGTGGCCCCGCGGGAGCAGCTGGACGGCGCCCGCCGCGCCCGCGCGCTGCTGTCCAAGCTGTCGAAAGCCCGCGACCTGATCCAGCTCGGCGCCTACCAGCCCGGCCACGACCATGAACTGGACCTGGCCGTGCGCCTGCAGCCGCAGCTGATGGCGCTGCTGCAGCAGGACATGCACGACCGCGCCCCGCTCGACAAGAGCCGCAGCCAGCTGTGCCGGCTGGTCGGCACCTGATGCCCTTGTCCCGATCGCCCCTGCCCCGAACCGCTGCCTGAACCCGGAACCCGCCGATGTCCTCGACCCAATCGCTGACCACGCTGCTCGAACACGCCGAGGCCGAACGCGACGCTGCGCTGACCGCGCTGCGCAACACCGAAGCCGCCGCCGCGGCGGCGCAAGGCCAGCTCGACCAGCTCAAGGAATACCGCACGCAGTACCAGCAGCGCTGGTCGTCGCAGTTCCGCCAGTCGGGCTCGATCGAGTTGCTGCAGTGCTACCAGGGCTTTTCGCAGCGGCTGGACCAGGCCATCACGCAACAGGGCCAGGTCGTCGCGCAGGCCGAGCAGCGCGCGCAGCAGGCCCGCGCGGTGGTGCTGGAACGCGAGCAGCGCGTGGCCGCCGTGCGCAAGCTGATCGAACGCCGCCAGCAGGAACAGAACCGCGTCGCCGAGCGCCGCGACCAGCGCGCCACCGACGAAGCGGCGCAGCGCAGCCGTGCGAACAGCTCGTCGCGCCTCACGCCTTCGATGATCTGACCGCATCCGACCCTGCCATGCTGAGCCTGCTGACCCCCGCCGCACCCACGAAGGCCCCGGCCGGCAGCGCGCCCGACGCGGCGCTGCCCGGCGGCCGGGCCGACGAGGCCACCGACGCCGCCGGCAGCTTCGCGCGGGCGCTGCAAGACAGCAGCCAGGCGCTGAAGCAGGCCGACGCCACGGCCGCTGACACCCCCACAGCGACCGGACGCGCCGAAGCCGCTGACGGCCGCGGCCCGGCGCACCAGGCCGCCACGGGCGCCGGCGACCCGGCCGAGCCGCGCAACAGCCAACGCGGCGCCAGCGACCGCCTGCGCCTCGCGCGCCCGGGCGGCCGCACGGCACCCGGCACCGACCCGCGAACGACCCGCGCCGATGGGCTGAACGCCAGCGAACCGGCGGGCGGGCGAAGCCGCCGCGCTGCGGAGGCGGCCGGCAGTGCGGCCGCCGCGTCGGCCCCTTTCGTCCACACGCTGCCGGACCCGGCCCTGGTCCCGGCCCAAGCCACCCCCCTGCCGGCTGCCGACGGCGCATGCGCCACGGCAGCGCCGCCGCCCGACGGACCGGACAGCGCCAGCACCACGGCCGCCGCGGGCGACAACGCGACCGGCACCGCAGCCAGCGCGCAGGCCACCGGCCACGGCCTGCCCGCGGCAAGCGCTGCGGGTCCGTCCGCGGTCTCCGGCGGCGCCGCCCCCTCGGCGACGCCGGGCACGCCATCCGGCGTTGCCGGCAGCGCGGGCGGCATGCCGCCCGCGGGACCGTCTGCCGCCTTCCTCCCGCCGGGGGCACGTCCGGCCCCCACCATCGCAGGCGAAGCGGCTGAGTCCGGGCAGGCGGCCGCGTCCACCGCCACGGCGGCCGACACGGCGGGCGCCACGGGTTCAGCGCTGTCCGGCGCCGCGGGTGCGTCGCCTGATCGCTCCGCGCCGGCCGACCCCGCCGCCACGGCCCCCGGCGCAGGCGCCGCAGCGCTGCTCGGTTCGATCGCGATCCCGACCCCCGTGGCCGGCGGCCGCCCGGGCGCACCCCTGGCACCGGCCGGCCTGGCCGATGCCGCGCGCCGCATGTCCGCCGGCGCCGCGCGCAGTGCCACGGCGGCGGCTGCGCCCGGTGCCCGATCCAGCCCCGCCGACACCCGCAGCGCTTCACGCGGCGGCTCCACCCTGGCCGCCGATGCGGCCGGTGGCCCCGCTGCGCCAAACACCGAACCCGCCCGAGGGGTGGAACCGCGCACCGCGCGGGCCGCCGCCATCGACAACGGCCGCTCCGCCGTGCGGGACAGCGCCACCGAACGGGGCGGCGCCGAGACCGGCGCCAGTACGGCTGCCGCTGCGCCGGGCGCCGCCACGCGGGCCGCCGCGCCGCAGCATCGGTTCGCAGACCACCTGCAGGCCGCCCTGCCGGCCATGCCCGTGGCCGGTGCCCGGGCGGCGGAAGGCAGCCCCTCCAGCCCCGCCGTGCAGGCGCACATCGCCGCGCCGCTCGCCAGCCCCGACTTCCCGCCCGCCCTGGGCGCGCAGATCAGCCTCTTCGCTCGCGACGGCGTCGAGCGCGCCACGATCGAGATCCACCCGCCCGAGATGGGCCCGATCTCGGTGCAGATCGCGCTCGACGGCAGCGCCGCGCGGGTCGACTTCATGGCCGATGCCGCCGCCACCCGCCAGGTGATCGAGTCCGCGCTGCCCACGTTGGCCAGCTCGCTGCGCGACGCCGGCCTGACGTTGACCGGCGGCGGCGTGTTCCAGCAACCGCAGTCGTCTGCCGGATTCGCCGGCCACGGCGGCTCGGCCGGCCAGCCCGGCCACGGCCAGGGCGGCCGCCCGGGCGCCGGTGCGGACGATGGCCTGGGTGCCGCCGGCCCGGCCACCGTGCTGCGCACCACGGCCCAGCGCGGCCTGGTCGACCTGGTGGCCTGACCCGGTGGCCTGACCTGGTGGCCTGAAGCGCGCCGCCGCGGGCGACCCGGCAAGGGCTTGCCACCGCCCCCGACGGCCCGGCTTGGTCCTTCCCGAAGCGGCAGGGCTCCCGGAAGCTGCATGCCGCCCGGCCGCATAACGGGCCCGTTTCCCCCGCTATTCCCGTCATCGCGCGGACCCCCGTCTCCGAATAATGGCCGGCAACGAGTGCCCGTTTGCCCGCTTCCGGAGATTGCATGTCCACCGCCACCGCCGACACAGCCGACGCTCCCCCGCCCAAGGCCGGCGGCAGGAAGAAGCTGATCATCATCATCGCGGCCGCGCTGATCCTGCTGCTGGCCGGCGGCGGCACCGCCCTCTTCCTGCTGAAGAAGAAGGCCGCCGCGGCCGAGGAGGAAGCGCTGGAGGAAGACGGCAAGCCCGTCGCCGAGGCCAAGCACGAGCCCGACGAGAAGCGCCTGCCCCCCATCTTCGTGCCGCTGGACCCCTTCACGGTGAACCTGGCCGACCGCGATGCCGAGCGCTACGCCCAGATCGGCCTGACGCTGGAAATCGAGGACGCCAAGGTCGGCGACCAGCTGAAGCTGTACCTGCCGGCGATCCGCAACAACATCCTGATGCTGCTGGCCCACAAGACCGCCGGCGAACTGCTGACGCGCGAAGGCAAGCTGCGCCTGGCGCAGGAGATCCGGCGCGAGACCATGCTGCCGCTGGGCATCACGATGCCGCTGGACGACGAGGCCGAGGAAGGCGCGCCCAAGAAGGGCAAGAAGGCGCCGAAGAAGAAGGCGCCGGTGTACCCCGTCAAGGCCGTGCACTTCGCCAACATCATCATTCAATAACGGCTGTTCGACGCGTCCAACCCAGGACCCTGCATGAATCAGCAAATACTGTCGCAAGACGAAGTCGATGCACTGCTGCAAGGCATCACCGGCGAGAGCCAGAAGCTCGAGCAGGAAGACGCGCCCACCGGAGGCATCCGCGACTACGACCTCGCCAGCCAGGAACGCATCGTTCGTGGGCGCATGCCCACGATGGAGATCATCAACGAGCGCTTTGCGCGCAACATCCGCATCGGCCTCTTCAACCTGATCCGCAAGAGCCCTGAAGTCGCCATCGGCGGCATCAAGGTGCAGAAGTACAGCGCCTTCCTGCGCGAGATCGTGGTGCCGACGAACTTCAACATCGTCTCGGTGCGGCCGCTGCGCGGCTCCGGCCTCATCGTCTGCGACCCGACGCTCGTTTTCGCGGTTATCGACGCGCTCTTCGGCGGCGCGGGCAAGTTCCACACGCGCATCGAAGGCCGCGACTTCTCGCCCACCGAGCAGCGCGTGATCCTGCGCTTGGTCGAATGCATCATCGCCGAGTACAAGAAGGCCTGGACCGGCATCTACCCGGTGGAGATGGAGTACCAGCGCTCCGAGATGCAGCCGCAGTTCGCCAACATCGCCACGCCCTCCGAGATCGTAGTGGCCACCAGCTTCACGCTGGAAATCGGCGAGACCACCGGCACCGTTCACTTCTGCATCCCCTACTCCACGCTGGAGCCCATCCGCGACGTGCTCTACAGCACCATGCAGGGCGATTCCAGCGAACCGGACCGGCGCTGGATCAAGCTGTTGAAGCAGCAGATCCAGGCGGCCGACGTCAAGCTCGTGGCCGAGCTGGCGCATGCGCATGCCACCATCGAGCAGCTGCTCGCCTTCAAGCCCGGCGACTTCATCGAGCTCGACCTGAACCCGATGATCCAGGCCAAGATCGACGGGGTTCCCGTCTTCGACTGCCACTACGGCACGTCCAACGGCCGCTACGCCATCAAGATCGACCGACTGTTGACCAGTACCCCCGCGGGCTGGCTGGGAGAGAGCAATGAGTGAACCGCAGATGTCCGAAGAGGACCGCATGGCCGCCGAATGGGCGGCGGCCCTGGCGGAAGCGAAGCCGGCCGATTCCGGCGACATGAACAGCGCCATCGAGAGCGTGGCGCAGGCCTCGTTCACGAACTTCGCGCCCACCGGCGTCACCAGCAACGGTGCCGGCAACGACCTGAACATGATCCTGGACATCCCCGTCCAGCTGACCGTGGAACTGGGCCGCACCAAGATCCCGATCAAGCACATTCTGCAGCTGGCACAGGGCTCGGTCGTCGAGCTGGAAGCGCTGGCCGGCGAGCCGATGGACGTGCTGGTCAACGGTTATCTGATCGCCCAGGGCGAGGTGGTGGTCGTCAACGACAAGTTCGGCATTCGCCTCACCGACATCGTCACCCCCAGCGAGCGCATGCGGCGCCTGAGCCGGGCATGACGGGCGGTTCATCGATCCTCGGCCCGCTGGCCGCCTTCGTCGCGATCCTGGTCCTGATCCCGGTCGCGCTGTGGCTGCTCAAGCGCACGCCCATGGGCGCTGCCGCTTCGCAAGGGCACATGCGCCTGGTGGCCGCGCTGCCGCTGGCGCCCAACCAGCGCCTGGTCACGGTCGAGGTGGGCCAGGGCGAGGACCGCAAGTGGCTGGTGCTGGGCGTGACGCCCGCGGGCATCAGCGCGCTGCACACCATGCCGCCGCAGGCCGACGTGCCACCGGCGCCGCAGCATGCGCTGCCCTTCGCGCAGCTGCTCGCGCGCACGCGCGCCAGCGCTTCGGGCAAGGAGCCTGACAGTGCGAACTGAGCACTTCTTTTCTTCGCGCCTCGCGCGCCGCGCCGGGCAGTGCCTGGCCGTTTCGCTGATTTCGGCACTGCCAGCGGTGGCTTTAGCGCAGGCCGCGCCTTCAGGCGCGGGCCCGAACCTGCCGCTGGTGATCGGCCAGGGCGCCGGCGGCACCAGCTATTCGGTGCCGATCCAGACGCTGCTGTTCTTCACCGCGCTGTCCTTCCTGCCGGCGGTCTTGCTGCTGATGACGGGCTTCACCCGCATCGTCATCGTGCTGTCGCTGCTGCGGCAGGCGCTGGGCACGCAGGCCGCACCACCGAACCAGGTGATCGTGGGCATGAGCCTGTTCCTCACCTTCTTCGTGATGTCGCCCACCATCGACCGCGTCTACGCCCAGGCCTGGGCGCCCTACCAGGCGCAGCAGATCGACTTCAACGAGGCCTTGAAGCGCGGCGAGGTGCCGATGCGCGAGTTCATGCTCAAGCAGACGCGGCAGAGCGACATGCAGCTCTTCGCCAAGCTGGCCAAGGTCGACACCGCCAAGGTCAAGGCCGAGGACATGCCGTTCACGGTGCTCGTCCCGGCCTTCGTCACCAGCGAGCTGAAAAGCGCCTTCCAGATCGGCTTTCTCATCTTCATCCCGTTCCTGATCATCGACATGATCGTGGCCAGCGTGCTGATGAGCCTGGGCATGATGATGCTGAGCCCGGTGCTGGTCGCGCTGCCGTTCAAGCTGATGCTGTTCGTGCTCGCGGACGGCTGGAATCTTCTCCTCGGATCGTTGGCCGCCTCATTCGCGACTTAGCACCATGGACTCGCAACAAGTCTTCACCCTCGGCCAGAACGGCCTGTACATGCTGCTGATGATCTCGGCGCCGATCCTGCTGGCGGTGCTGGTGGTGGGCCTGGTGATCAGCGTCTTCCAGGCCGCGACGCAGATCAACGAGCAGACGCTGAGCTTCGTTCCCAAGGTGCTCGCCGCGGTGGCGGTGCTGGCCATCGCCGGGCCGTGGATGATGACGATGCTGGTCGACTACATCCGGCAGACGCTCACCTCGATTCCGTCGATGCTGGGCTGAGGCCCTGCCCGATCCGAGCCGGCGCGTGATCAGCTTCACCGACGCCCAGCTGATGGGCTGGCTGAATCCGATCCTGTGGCCCTTCCTGCGCGCGCTGGCGCTGATGACCAGCCTGCCGGTCTTCAGCCAGCGCTCCGTGCCGATGCGGGTGAAGGTGGCGCTGGCCTTCTTCATCGCGCTGGCCTCGCAGGCCTCGCTGCCGGCCATGCCGGTGGTCCCGCTGGATTCGGCGCTGGCCTGGATCGTCGTGCTGCAGCAGGTGCTGATCGGCGTGTCGCTGGGTTTCGCGGTGCGCGTGGTCTTCGCCGCGGTGGAATTCGCCGGCGAAATCATCGGCCTGCAGATGGGCCTGAACTTCGCCGGCTTCTTCGATCCGGTCACCGCCAGCCAAGGCACCGCATCCGGCCGCTTCTTCGGCACGATGGTGGCGTTCCTCTTCATCATCATCAACGGCCACCTGGCGATCATCGCGGCGCTGATCAAGAGCTTCAGCGCCTTCCCGGTCGGGCCCGAGCCCTTCGCCTTCCTGCGTGCCGTGCAGCCTCACGTCTGGGGCGCCGAGGTGTTCGCCATCGGCCTGTGGATCGCGCTGCCGCTGGTGGGCATGCTGCTGTTCGTCAACCTGGTGCTGGGCGTCATCTCGCGCGTGGCGCCGCAGATCAACATCTTCGCCATCGGCTTCCCGGTCACGCTCGGCGTCGGGCTGATCGGCATGCTGCTGACGCTGCCGCTGCTGCAGCAGCCGTTCACGATGGCGCTGGAGCGCATGCTCGACCACTTCCAGTAACGGGGGCGCGGCGCCCCGGATTCAAGCCGCCGCGCCTTTTGGTCGAAATGCAGGCCAAGCCGCCGCTGCCGTCCCAGGCGGCGCCCCTGCGCTGGAGTTTTGCCCATGTCCCGCATCGACCGCTTCTTCACCCATGCCAACCAGTTGCCGGCGCTGCCCGAGGTGGCGCACCGCCTGCTGGACTGTTTCCGGCGCGAGGACGTGTCGCTGGTCGAGCTGTCCGAGCTGATCGCGCGTGATTCGTCGCTGGCCGCGCGCGTGCTGCGGCTGGCCAACTCGGCGCGCTACGGTGCACGCCGGCGGGTGGCGCACCTGCCCGATGCGGCGGCGCTGATCGGCCTGGACGGCCTGCGCGGCCTGGCACTGGCCGCCTGCCTGGTCGACGTCTTCCCACGCCCTCGCGGCTTCGACCGCCAGCGCTTCTGGCGCCAGAACCTGGCCACGGCCGGCAACGCGCGCGGCCTGGCGCTGGCGCTGGACCACGACGCCGCGCTGGCCGAGGTGGCAGGCCTGCTGCTGCGCAGCGGCCAGGTGCTGATGCTGATGGCCGAGCCCGGGCTGGTCGCGCTGATCGAATCGCTGGCCGGGCCGCCCGACAGCGTCTTCACGCTCGAGCGCGAGCATTTCGGCTGCACCCATGCCGAGGTCTCGGCCGAGCTGGCCGCGCGCTGGCATCTGCCGCTTGAACTGGTGGATGCGCTGTACACGGCCGGCAACCCGCTGGCGGCCGAGCCCTTCTCCGCGCTGGGCGGCCTGCTGCGCCTGGCCAGCCTGCTGGCCGACGCCGGCGAGGACGGGCTGGACCGGGTGCAGGCCGCCGGCACCGCGCACGCCGGCCTGATGGCACGCCTGCAGCTCACGCCGGAGGTGCTGCAGGCCCGCCTGCAGCCGCACGAGCTGCTGGTGGCTCCGGCCGACGAGATCCCCGCCTGAGAAGCAGACCGGAGCAGCGGCCCCTGCGGTACGCCCACACGCCGCGGGTTGGCGCGGCCGCCTCGGTGCGCCGGCCGTGCATTCGGGCCGCAGCCGCATGGCGAAGTTCTCGCGCCCGGCGTGCCGCCCTCAAGTTCCGCCCGCCACTGCCGATGAGCCACGGATGCTGATTGCCGCTGCACTGCTGGCGGGGCTGGTCGCTGGTGTCTTGCTGGCCCGGGTGTGGCGACCGGCGCTGCGGCATGTCCGCCACCGGCTGCGCGGCTTCGACGCCTGCCCGCAGGATGCGGCGGTGGCGGAGCCGTCCGAGGCGCCCACCGCCAACGTGCGCGAGGCCCTCAGCGAGCAGGGGCGCATCCTCGAGATGATCGCCACGCGGGCGCCGCTGCCGGAGGTGCTGGACCGCCTGGTGCAGCTGGCCGAATCGCAGCTGGATGGCCAGCACGTCTCCATCGTGCTGCCCGACGACGCCGCGACACCGCCGCCCGGCTGGCAGGCCTGCTGGTCGGCGCCCATCGTCTCGCACAACGACGCGGTGCTCGGCAGCGTCGTCATCCACGCGCCCGTGCCGCGCCTGCCCAACGCGCGCGACCGCCACGGCATCGAATCGGTGGCGCGGCTGGCCGGCATCGCCATCGAGCGCCAGCGTTCCGAGCAGCGCATCCGCCACATGGCGCACCACGACGAGCTGACCGGCCTGCCCAACAGGGCGCTGCTGAACGACCGGCTCGCGCAGGCGCTGGGCCAGGCGCACCGCACCGGGCGGCCGCTGGCGCTGCTGTTCCTGGACCTGGACGGCTTCAAGTACATCAACGACAGCCTGGGCCACGAAGTGGGCGACCGGCTGCTGCGCACCGTCGCCGGGCGACTGCAGGCCATCGTGCGCAGCGGCGACACCGTGGCGCGCCTGGGCGGCGACGAATTCGTCGTGATGCTGGTCGACCTGGAGCAGGCCGGCGATGCCGCGGCCGTCGCGCACCAGATCGTGCAGGCGCTGTCGCGCCCGCTGCGCGCCGACGATCGCACGCTGCACGTCACCGTCAGCCTGGGCGTGGCCACCTACCCGGCCGACGGCGACAGCGCCGAACTGCTGCTCAAGCATGCCGACGCCGCGATGTACCGGGCCAAGGCGCACGGCCGCAACGGCGTGCAGTGCTACACCCGCGACATGGGCTTGCAGGCGCACCAGCGGGTGGAACTGCAGAGCGCGCTGCGGCTGGCGGTGGAGCATGGCCAGTTCGAGCTGCACTACCAGCCCCAGTGCGCGCCGGACTCGGGGCGCATCGTCGCGGTGGAGGCGCTGATCCGCTGGCCGCACCCGGTGCTGGGCCTGGTCAGCCCCGACCGCTTCATCCCGCTGGCCGAGGAAACCGGCCTCATCGCCCCGATCGGCCGCTGGGTGCTGCGCACCGCCTGCCGCCAGCTGCAGGCCTGGCGTGCCGCCGGCCACACCCGGCTGGTGATGGCGGTGAACCTGTCGGCACGGCAGTTCCTGGCGCACGACATCCCGCAGCTGGTGCGCGAGACGCTGGAGGAGCACGGCCTGCCGGCCTCCGCACTGGAGCTGGAGCTGACCGAGACCGCGCTGATGCACAACGCCGACGCGGTGCGCACGACGCTGCTGGCGCTGAAGGAACTGGGCGTGGTGCTGGCGCTGGACGACTTCGGCACCGGCTACTCCAGCCTCAACCACCTGCGCCGCTTTCCGATCGACGCGATCAAGATCGACAAGTCCTTCACCGCCGAGATGGCCAGCAGCGAGGACACCACGGCCATCGTGCGCGCCATCGTCGCGATGGCGCGCTCGCTGGGCGTGCAGACGGTGGCCGAGGGCGTCGAGAACGAATCGCAGCTGCGCTTCCTGGCCACGCTGCAGTGCGACCGCGTACAGGGCTACCACCTGGGCCGGCCGCAGCCCGCGGCCGACCTGACGCCCAGCCTGGGCCCGCCCGACGAAGCGCCGGGCTGCGACCTGCTGCTGGAATCCGCGACGTCCTGAGCAGCCTGCCCTGGCCCCGCGGCGCGGCTGCCGAGGCAACAGCGCATGAAAGCGGTCATGGGCGCGAAATTGGGGCGGATCCACTCTCTTTTGATAAATGACATAAGTGAACACATCGCTAGAGTGAAGCAACCGACGACGTCAGCCTGTGCGCCCCCTGTTCTTCCTCTCCTCGCGGCCGCCCGATGCGCCCGTACCCGGCTTGCCACAGTCGCTGCGCAGCCAGTTCATGATCGGCATCGCGGCGCTGTCGCTGCTGATCGTGGCGATCGGCATGGCGGGGATCTACGCCCTGCGCAACGGCAGCGACGCCGCGCAGCGCCTGGCCGCAGAGCAGGTGGAGCATGCGGAACAGTGCCAGCGCATCGTCCTGCACGTGCGCGCGGCGGAACGCGAGCTGGAACGCCTGCTCGGCGCCACCACCGCCGCCCAGCGCGAACGCAGCCATGCGCCGCTGGTCGACCAGGTGCGGGCGCTCGAAGCGCTGCTGAACATCCAGCCGGCAGCCGACGAAGACCTGCCCAACACCGGCATGCTGGACGCCACGCGGCAGCTGCGCGCCAGCATCGAGCATCTGCACGCGCTCAACGGCGCCGCTGACGAGGACGCCCAGCCCTCACCCGACATGGCCCGGCGCCTCGCCTTGCAGCGGGTAGACGTGCTGCAGCGCAGCGAGGCCTTGATGGCCAGCGCCCTGCAGCACATGGCCGACCATGAACACGCCTACCGCGAGGCCATGCGCTCGCTGGTCGACCACTCGGTAGGCAACCAGCGCGGCATCGTGCTGCTGCTGGTGATCGCGCTGCTGTTCACCTGGTTGGTGGCCAGCTTGTTCCTCGGCCGCCACCTGCTGCTGCGCCTGCAGCAGGTGAGCCGCCACCTGCGCGGCGAGGACGCGCCGCAGCTGCCGCTGTCCGAGCTGGCCGATGGCGTCGACGAAATCGCCGACATGGCACGCGCCGTGCGCCGCCTGCTGGCCGACCGCGAGGCGCTGCGGGCCCGCACCGCCGAGCTGTTCGAAACCGAGCAGCGCATCCGCCACATGGCGCACCACGACGAACTGACCGGCCTGCCCAACCGCGCGCTGCTGAACGACCGCCTGGCCCAGGCGCTGGCGCAGGCGGGCCGCAGCGGCCGCCCGCTGGGGCTGCTGTTCCTCGACCTCGACGGATTCAAGGACATCAACGACAGCCTGGGCCACGCCATCGGCGACCGCCTGCTGCGATCGGTGGCCGAGCGGCTGAGCAGCCTGGTGCGCGCAGGCGACACCGTCGCGCGCCTGGGCGGCGACGAATTCGTCGTGATGCTGGCCGGCCTGGTCCAGGCCGGCGATGCGCTGAGCACCGGCAGCGCCATCGCGCGGGCGCTGGCGCTGCCGCACGTGGTGGACGGGCACACCTTGCACATCACCGCCAGCATCGGCGTCGCCACCTTCCCTGACGACGGCGACAACGCGGACGCCCTGCTCAAGCATGCCGACGCCGCGATGTACCGAGCCAAGGACCAGGGCCGCAACGGCGTGCAGGGCTACACGCACGACATGGGCGTGCACGCCGGGCAGCGGGTGCAGCTGCACGGCGCGCTGCGCGAGGCGATCGAGCACGGCCGCTTCGAGCTGCACTACCAGCCGCAACTGGAGCTGGCCAGCGGGCGCATGCGCGGCGTGGAGGCACTGGTCCGCTGGCACCACCCGCAACTGGGGGTGGTCAGCCCCCACCGCTTCATTTCGCTGGCCGAGGAAACCGGCCTGATCGCGCCGCTGGGCGAATGGGTGCTGCGCAATGCCGCGCGCCAGCTGCAGCGCTGGCATGCGGCCGGCCACCACACGCTGACGCTGGCGGTGAACCTGTCGGCGCGCCAGGTCGAGATGCTGGACCTGCCGCGCCTGGTGCGGCAGGTGCTGCACGACTGCCAGCTGCCGCCGTCCAGCCTGGAACTGGAACTCACCGAGACGGCGCTGCTGCACCAGGCCGATCCGGTGCGCTCGACGCTGCAGGCGCTGAAGGACCTGGGCGTCGCGCTGGCGTTGGACGACTTCGGCACCGGCTACTCCAGCCTCAGCCACCTGCGCCGGTTTCCCATCGACACCATCAAGATCGACAAATCCTTCACCGCCGAGATCGGCACCAGCGCGGAGACCGGCACCATCATCCGCGCCATCGTCGCGCTGGCCCGCTCGCTGGGCGTCCAGACGGTGGCCGAAGGCGTCGAGACCGAGGCCCAGCTGCGCTTCCTGGCCCAGCTGGGCTGCCACCATGCGCAGGGCTACCACCTGAGCCGGCCGTTGCCGGCCGCGGCCATCGATGCGCTGCTCACGCTGCCGGCGTCGGCCTGGCAGGGGCATGGCATGGCCGCGCCGGTGGCCACGCCCATCGACCCCTAGTGCCTCCTTAGTGCGTCGCCGCAGGCGTCCCGCGACGCGGCCGGGGCACGCCGCATGCCTTCGGCGAACTTGCGGAAGTTAGGGGGGCCCGCGCGGCCTGAACCCCTTTGCTTTCGCTGGCCGCTCACCTAGAGTGCATGCCCCATGTCCGCGCCGCGATGTCCCGCCTGCAGCCGTGCCCACGCGCGCAGCCACGCCTTTTGCCCGTATTGCGGCACGCCGCTGAAGCTGCAGCCCGAGCTGAAGCAGGTCAGTCTCCTGTTCGCCGACCTGTGCGACTCCACGCGGCTGATCTCCGGCCGCACCCCCGAAGGCGCGCAGCAGTTCCTGCAGGCCGCGCTGGACCTGATGATGTCCAGCATCGACGCCTTCGGCGGCACGCTCAGCCAGGACCGCGGCGATGGTGTCGTCGCCGTCTTCGGCGCCCCGCGCGCGCAGGAAGACCATGCGCTGCGTGCCGCGCTGGCGGCCCTGCAGATGCAGCGAGAGGCGCACGCGCGCTCGTTGAGCCTGCGCGTCGGCATCCATTCCGGCGAAGCGCTGGTGAAGCTGGTGGCCGACAGCAGCGCCGCCTGGCGCGCGCCCCAGGGCGCGGGCGCCGCCCAGGCCGCCCCCAGCGCGCTGCGCGGCATCGACGGCAAGGCCGTGCACCTCGCCGCCCGGCTCGAACAACTGGCCCGCCCCGGCAGCGTGGTGGTCAGCCACGACACCTGGCGCCTGCTGGCCGAGCAGGTCGAGACCCGCTCGTTGGGCCTGCACGCCATCCGCGGCTTCGACGAGCGACTGGAATTGCACGAGCTGGTCGACGTGGAGGGCGGCTCGGCCGCGGCGCCCATGCTGCGCCGGCGCCGCATGGCGCCGCTGATCGGCCGCGAGGCCTCGATGGCCGAGCTGCTGGCCAGCGGCCGCGCCGCCGCCGCCGGCCACCACCGCACGGTGGGCCTGCGTGGCGAGGCCGGCGTCGGCAAGTCGCGCCTGCTGTCCGAGTTCTGCGATCGCGCCGCCGCCGACGGCTTCGCCCCCGTCATCGTGCACTGCCGCGCCTACCTGGCGGACAGCCCGCTGTCCGCCGCGGCCGAACTGGCGCAAGCCCTGCTGCGTGCCGGCGGGCTGACGGCCGAAGCCCTCGGCGAAGCCACCGCGGTGCCCCTGCTCAACCTGGTCGGCGGCGGTTCGGTCGACGACGAGTGGGAAAAGCTCGCGCCGCGGCTGCGCCGCCAGCGCATCGGCGCCGCGCTGGAAACGCTGCTGTGCCTGCTGGCCGCCGCGCGGCCGCAGCTGGTGCTGGTGGAAGACTTCTTCCTCGCCGACCAGGAAAGCCAGCGCCTGATCGAAGCGGTGCTGCCGCGACTGCAGGACGCACGCGTGCTGGTGTGCCTGAGCTACCGCACCGAATTCACCCACCGCTGGCACGACGCGCCCTGGTTCACCGAAGTCACGCTGCCCCCGCTCAGCAGCGCCGAGATGCAGCGCCTGGCGCAGGCGCTGCTGGGTGACGACCCCAGCCTGCGCGGCGTGCGCGACGAACTGGTCGACCGCGCCGACGGCAAGCCCTTCTTCCTCGAGCAGTTGGCGATCAGCCTGGTCGACGACGGCACGCTGGTCGGCCCGCCTGGCGGCTACCGCATCGGCACCGTGCGCACCCAACTGCCTGCGCCCGGATCGATCTCGGTCGTCACCGCCGCGGTGGTCGACCGCCTGCCCGGCCCCGCCAAGGCCTGCCTGCGCGCCGCCGCCGTGCTGGGCGGCCCGATCCCGCGCGCGGACGTCGCCTTCATGACCGGCCTCGGCGACGCCGAAGCCGCCGCCGCCCTGCGCGCCTGCACCGACGCCGGCCTGCTGCGCGCGCCCGCGGCCGACGCCAGCACGTATGAATTCCGCCACGCGCTGGTGCAGGACGCGGTGCTGGCCTCGCTCACCCGCGCCTCCGCCGTCACGCTGCGCCGTGCCGCCTATGCCGCGCTGTCGGCCCAGCATGCCGACGACCCGCGCTGGACCGCCGTGCTCGCGCGCCATGCCTTCGAAGGCGAGCTGTGGGCCGAAGCCGCAAGCCTGTGGGCACGGGCCATCTCGCACTCGGTGCTGCGCTCCGCCCCGCGTGATGGCCTGCGCCAGTTCCAGCTCGGCTGCCAGGCCGCCGCTCAGGTGGCCGACCACCAGTTGCGGCAGCAGCTGGAGATGGGCCTGCGCCTGGAGGTCATCGGCGCCCAGATGCCGCTGGGCCAGGTCGACGAGATGCTCGCCAACCTGGCCTGCGCGGGCGACCTGGCGCATGCGCTGGGCGACCACCGCCGCCTGGCATCGGTGCGCCAGCAGCATGCCCTGCTGCTGTGGATGCGCGGCCGCTACGACCAGAGCCTGGTCGAGTCGGAGGCAGCGCTGCGCGCCGGCCACGCCACCGATCGCCGCGTGCTGCTGCTGGCCGCGGGCATGGTGCAGGTGCTGAGCTACCACGGCCTGGGCCGCTACGCCGAGGCCGCCGAACTGGTGCGCCAGGTGCGGCACGACTACGCCGACGAGGTGTCCGCCGCCACCATCCCGCCCGGCTGGGCCACGCTGCCGGGGGTCAACCTGCAGGCCTTCCTCGCCAGCGCGCTGTGGTCGATGGACGACGTGGAGGGCGCCGTGGATGCGTGCAACGAGGGTTATCGCCAGCTGGCGCGCCAGGACCATCCGTACTCGCGCGGGCTGATCGATTTCGTGCAGGCGCAGATCTGGCTGGAACGCGGCCGCGCGGCCGACGCCGAGATCCTGATGTCCGAATCAGTGCAGATGTGCGTGCGCTGCGACATCCCGATGCTGTACCCCTGCGTCGCCGCGCTGCTGGGCGGCGCCATGGCCTTGAACGGGCGCGCGGCGCAGGCCATCGAGTTGCTCAGTCGCCCGCTCGAGAACGGTACCGCCTCCATCGGCGGCACCTACGGCGAGTTCTTCCTGCTGCACTGGCTGTCGGTGGCGCTGCTGCGGGCCGGCCGCGAGGAAGAAGCCGAGCGCCGCGCGGCGCAGGCCGTGCGCTTTGCGGTCGAAGGCTCTCAGTTCGGCCATGCGGTGCACGCCCGGCTGCAGCACGGCGAGGTGCTGGCCGCGCTGGGCCGCGTGCCCGCCGCGCTGCGCATGCTGGAAGCCGCCCGCCTGCACGCCCGCCGCCACGGCATGCCCTTCTGCGAACAGCGGGCCGCGCGGCGCATGGCCGAGGTCCAGGCGGGAGATGCGCTGGCACATCCGGCGCTGCCGGACCGGTAGGCTCATCGAACCGAGTCCCGCTTTCGGCCCGTTGCGGGCGTTGGTGAGATTGGTCGTCGTTTGGGACGTGCTCCGTGTTGAGCGCCCGATCGGCTCGGGGTGCGGGCACGGCGGGCCGAGTCCGGCGGTCGGCCCTGGGGGGCCGACTCCGTTGCGGTCCTCAGCCCGGGGGCGCGCCGTCCATTTAGCTTCGCTCGCTGCGCTCGCTTCGCACAGCGCCGGCGAGTCAGTTGTCGATGCTCGCTTCGCTCGCCGCCCCCGGGCCTGCGGTCCTCACCGCCTCCCACGGCCCACCGTGCCCGCACCCCGAGCCGCTCTCCTGCGAATGCGGTGGCATGCGGCGCTTCGAAGTCCTCGGCGTTGCGCAGGGTCCGCCGCGTTCGCGCCCAGAGCCGCTCTTGTGCGACGGCGGTGGCATGCGTTCTTCGCAGGGCACCACAGGTTCGCAAAGGCGCGGGCGGGCAGGCCGCAGCGCGCGTGGGAGGCGCCGGGCTTGAGTGGTTCGGGGGCGGCGAGCGCAGCGAGCTTCGTCATCTGACTCGCCGGCGCTGTGCGCAGTGAGCGCAGCGAACGAAGCTAAATGGACGGCGCGCCCCCGAAGCGCTCAAGCCCGGGAAGTCGGTCCCCCAGGGACCGACCGCCGGATTCGCGCGCTGCGGCCTGCCCGCCCGCGCCTTTGTCGCTCCACACGTCGCAAGTCCAACCACCAACGCCCGCAACGGGCCGAAAGCGGCCCAGGTGAACAGTATTCAGTCCAGGCCTGCCCTTCGAGGCCCGCCGTGCCCGAGCAACCGCCGCCGCTCAGCTCCCCACCAACCCGTTCCTGATCGCGTAGACCGTCAGCTCCGAGTTGTTCTGCAGGTTCAGCTTCTCCAGCACCCGCGCCCGGTAGACCGACACCGTCTTGGGCGAGAGCATCAGCTCTTCCGCGATGTCCGACAGGCGCTTGCCGGAGGCGATCATCACCAGGGTCTGCAGTTCGCGGTCGGACAGCTTGTCGTGCGCGTTCTCGGCCACCGGGGTGGTCAGGCTCTCGACCAGCATCTGCGCGATGTCCGGCGTGACGTACTTGCGCCCCTGCGCCACCGTGCGCACCGCCTGCACGATCAGCTGCGGGTCGCCGCCCTTGTTGACGTAGCCGTAGGCGCCGGCGCGCAGCGCGCGGATGGCGTACTGGTCTTCCGGGTACATGCTGACCACCAGCACCTTGATGGTCGAGCCTTCGTCCTTCAGCGTGTGCAGCACGTCGAGTCCGCTGCGGCCGGGCAGGTTGATGTCCAGCACCAGCACGTCGCACTTGGTGCCGCGCATCAGGGCCCGCAGCTCGCCATAGTCGCCGGCCTCGCCGACCACCTCGATGTCGGCCGCATCCGCCAGCGTGTCGCGGATGCCGCGCCGGATCAGCGCGTGGTCGTCGCAGAGCATCACCTTGATCATCCTGTCTTCTCCCCTGGCTGCCGGACCGGCAGGCGTCGATGAAGGCTCATGGTGCTCCCCAGGTGGAAGGGTCGTGGTCTTCGTCGTCGTCGTAGCGCGGGCCGCCGTGATCGTCGTCGTAGTCGGCGCCGCTGACCGGCACCGACAGCATCAGCACGGTGCCGGCCGCGCTGCTGGAGACGTCGACCCAGCCGCCCACGGTGCCGGCGCGTTCGTGCAGGCCGCGCAGGCCGAAGCTGCGCGCCTTGGCCAGGTCGGCGCTGGACAGGCCGCGGCCGTTGTCGGCCACCTCCAGCGACAGCACGCCGCGCGTCAGCGACAGGTCGATCGTCACCCGGGTGGCCTGCGCATGCTTGCTGACGTTGGTCAGCGCCTCCTGCGCGAAGCGGTAGGCCACCAGCGGCACGCCGGCGGGCAGGTGCATCAGCTCGTGGCTGGTGCGAAAGATGCACGGGTAGCCGTTGCGCTTCTCGAAGCGGCTGGCCATCCACTGCAGCGCGGCCACCAGGCCCTGCTCGAGGATGGCCGGACGCAGGTTGTGCATGATGCGTTTGCTGGCCTCGATCGCCAGGTCCACCGTCTCCAGCGCCGACTGCACGCGCTGCTGCACCTCGGGCGCGGCCACGTGGCGGCCGATCCAGGCCAGGTCGAACTTGATGGCCGTGAGGCCGCCGCCGACGTCGTCGTGGATCTCGCGGGCGATGGCGGCGCGCTCCATCTCGACGCTGGTCTGCAGGTGCTGCGCCAGCTCGGACAAGCGCTGGCGCGAGGCGGCCAGCTCGCGCTCGGAATCGAGCCGCGCCTCGCGTTCGCGGCCGGCGGCGATGGCGTGTTCCACCGCCGGCGCCAGCCGCGCCAGGTTGTTCTTCAGCAGGTAGTCGCTGGCGCCGCTGCGCATGGCGGCCACGGCGGTGTCCTCGCCGATTTCGCCGGATACCAGGATGAAGGGCACCAGCAGCCCGCTGTGCGCCAGGATCTCCTGCGCCTTCAGGCCCGAGAAGCCCGGCAGGTTGAAGTCGGACAGGATCACGTCCCAGGCCTGGGACACCAGCGCGCGGCGGAATTCGAGCTCGCTGTCCACCCGCAGCGCCTGCACCCGCAGCCCGGCACGCCGCAGGTGGGCCATGGCCAGGTCGTGGTCCAGGGGCGAGTCCTCGATGTGCAGCAAGCGCAACGGCGCAGCGTCGACAGCTTCACGCATGAGGCTGAGTATGGCAAACGCCGCTCCCCAGCCCGCCCGGAAGGTCCGGAATCGGTGCCTGTCGGGCACCCGAGGCGCGGATTGAGGGCTGATTGAGGCCGCGCGGCGTGGAAATGGGCCGGCTTTCTTGCCGTGATCGGCTCAATGCCGAGGGGGGTCGTGCCGAAAAATCATGTCACCAGAGCCGATTCCGACCGGCCGGTCTTCGACCCCAACGCGGAGTGACGATGTTGAACAACGAACCGACGGCGCCCTCGTCGATGACGCAGGTCCCCCTGCTGACAGCGGCAGACGTCCAGGACAACTTGCTGGTCGCCAACAACGACCTCGAGCGCCTGGCCGGCCTGCTGACCGACGCCACGGAAACCCTGATGGGGCACTTCTATGGCGCTTCGGCACAGCTGAACCAGCTGATGGAGCTGGCGGAGAGCCTGCCTGCGCTCGACCGCGGCCCCATCCAGCAGGCGCTGCAGCACATGGGCGGAGCCGTCACGGCGCTGCAGTTCCAGGACATGTCCACGCAGCTGATCGCGCACCTGCAGCGCCGGCTGCGCAATTGCGGCGATCGCCTGGCGAACGACGTCATGGGCGACGACGAGGAAGGAGCAGCCGTGATCGAAGAGGCACCGCTGCGTCCCAACCCCGTCACCCAGGACGAAATGGACGCCGGCTCGATCGAGCTGTTCTAAGTTTTTCATCTTCACGCCCGATAACCCCCTGATTCCCGGAGAAAGCGATGCACTCAATCCTCGCCGTCGACGACTCGGCCTCGATGCGCCAAATGGTTTCCTTCACGCTCAAGAACGCCGGCTTCAACGTCGTCGAAGCGGTGGACGGCCAGGACGCGTGGGAAAAGGCCGGCCAGCGCGACTTCAACCTCGTGCTCACCGACCAGAACATGCCCCGCATGGACGGCATCAGCCTGACCAAGAAGCTGCGCGAGAACCCCAAGTTCAAGGGCACGCCGATCCTGATCCTGACCACCGAGTCCAGCGACCAGATGAAGCAGGCCGGCCGCGCCGCCGGCGCCACCGGCTGGCTGGTCAAGCCCTTCGATCCGGCCAAGCTGATCGAGGTGATCGGCAAGGTCATCCGCTGACCCCTCGGGCTTCGCTTCTCCCTCTCGCTGACTGACGACTCAAATACCGGAGGCTGCTGCCATGGCAGACACGAGCAACGACGGCGCACACATGTCCGCCGGCATCGACCTGAGCCAGTTTTTCCAGGTCTTCTTCGAGGAAGCCGGGGAGAACCTGGACTCGATGGAGCAGATGCTGCTGGAACTGGACGTGTCGAAGGCCGACGACGAAGAGCTCAACGCGATCTTCCGTTGCGCGCACTCGGTCAAGGGCGGCGCCGCGACGTTCGGTTTCTCCGACGTGGCCGAGCTGACGCACCAGATGGAAGCGCTGCTCGACAAGCTGCGCCGCCATGAACTGCAGCCCACCGCCCAGATGGTGGACGTGCTGCTCGCCGCGGGTGATGCGCTGAAGGCGCTGCTGGCACGCCACCAGGGGTCGGGCGGCGGCGAACTGGACACCACCGAGCTGCTGTTCTCGATCAAGACGCTGTGCGAAGGCGGCACCATCGACACGGCGGTCTCCGCGCCGGTCATCGTGGCCGCGGCACCCGCGCCAGCGCCCGCCGCACCGCGCGCGCCGCTGAAGAACGACGTTCGCGTGGTCGAGTTGACCATCGGCGAACTGCCGGACATGACGCAGGCCGACTCCATCGTCGACCTGTTCAAGGAAATCTCGGGCCTGGGCACCATCGAGCCGCTGGACGGTGGCAACGGCCACGACGGCATGCGCCGCTTCAAGGTGACCACGGCCTCGAGCGACAGCGACCTGCTGGACCTCTTCACCTTCCACGTCCCGCGTGAATCCGTGCGGCTGGCGCCCATCGGCCCCGGCTACGGCTTCCATGAAGGCGCGCCGGGCGCGCCGCCGCCGGAAGTGGCGAACACCGATCCCGGCTACGGATTCTTCGACGACGCGCCTGGCGCACCGGTCGAAGGCGCGGCCGCCGCCCCGGCCCCGGAAGCCACCCCGGTGGGCGACGCCGCACCGAAGGCGCCCGTGCCGGCCGCCGCCACCAAGGTCGCCGCGGCCAAGGTCGAGGCCAAGCCGGCCGCCGCCGTCGAATCGGCCACGCTGCGCGTCTCGGTGGAAAAGGTCGACCAGCTGATCAACCTGGTCGGCGAACTCGTCATCACCCAGGCCATGCTGGCGCAGAACAGCAAGGGCATCGACGCCGGCCTGTACCAGCAGATGACCTCGGGCCTGGCTGACCTGGAACGCAACACCCGCGACCTGCAGGAAGCGGTGATGTCGATCCGGATGATTCCGATGTCGATGGTGTTCAACCGCTTCCCGCGCATGCTGCGCGACCTGGCCGCCAAGCTGGGCAAGAAGGTGGACCTGGTCACCGTCGGCGAAGCGACCGAGCTCGACAAGGGCATGGTCGAGAAGATCACCGATCCGCTGACCCACCTGGTGCGCAACAGCTGCGACCACGGCATCGAGTCGCCGGCCGACCGCGTGGCCAAGGGCAAGCCCGAGACCGGCACCATCACGCTGGTCGCCTCGCACCAGGGCGGCAGCATCGTCATCGAGGTGCGTGACGACGGCCGCGGCCTGAACCGCGAGAAGCTGATCAAGAAGGCCCGCGAGAAGGGCATCGACGCGCCCGACTCGATGACCGACCAGGACTGCTGGAACCTGATCTTCGCCCCCGGTTTCTCGACCGCGGACGTGGTCACGGACGTCTCCGGCCGCGGTGTCGGCATGGACGTGGTCAAGAAGAACATCCTGGCGCTCGGCGGCTCGGTCGAGATCGACTCGGCCGAGGGCTACGGCATGAGCGTCAAGGTGCGGCTGCCGCTCACCCTGGCCATCATGGACGGCATGAGCGTCGGCGTCGGCGACGAGTGCTACATCCTGCCGCTGGGCTCGGTGGTCGAGTCCTTCCAGGTGCAGGCCAACATGATCAAGACGATCGGCACCACCGGCCGCGTGGTCGAGGTGCGCGACGAGTACATGCCGGTAATCGACCTCGAGAAGGTGTTCGACGTGCCGCGCTTCGACTTCGAGCACGTCAGCAACATCATGGTGGTGGTGGAAGCCGAGGGACAGCGCGTGGCGCTGCTGGTGGACGAACTGCTCGGCCAGCAGCAGGTCGTCGTGAAGAACCTCGAGGCCAACTACCGCAAGGTGCCGGACGTGTCGGGCGCCACGATCATGGGCGACGGCCGCGTCGCGCTGATCCTGGACATCGGCACCCTGGTGCGCCGCTCGCGCCACTGATCCACAACGGCTACAGCGCCGGCTGACCGCGGCCTTGTTCGAGCCCGGCCGCCGGCGCTTCGTTTTTTTGCCAGGAGACAGAACATGCAATTCGTCCATCAACTCATGCGCCACTTCACCATCCGCCTGAGGATGATCGGCGCGATCCTGATGGTCGTGGCCCTGCTCGTGATGGTCGGCGGCGCCGGCCTCTTCGGCATGTTCCGCATCCAGGTCCTGAGCGAACAGGTGACCGACCAGAACCTGACGGTGAACAGCCACGTCGCTTCGCTGTCGGAGCAGCTGAACCTGGTGCGCCGGCATGAGAAGGACCTGATCATCAACTACGAGAAGGCCGAGGCGATCACGGCGCTGAAGGCCAAGTGGGTCGAGTCGCTGCGCCTGGTGCGCGCGGAGCTGAAGAGCCTGAACGACGCGCAGCACGGCCTGGACCGCAAGGCCATCGAGGCGATCGGCGAGCGCGTCACCAAGTACGAGCAGAACTTCACCCCGGTGCTCAAGCAGATCGAGGCCTCGGGCTACGACTCGGCGACGACCATCAACAAGGTCAGCGGCCGCGCCACAGAGCACGTGGTCGCCGCCGAGGAAGGCTTGGCCGCACTGCGCCAGGCCAATGCTGCGGCATCGGAAGCGTCGCGCGAGCACATGCACGCATCGGTCAAGCAGACGCTGTATGCCTTCGCGGGCGCGCTGGCCGTGGCCGTGCTGCTGGTGGTGCCGCTGACGCTGGCGAACTCCGCCTCCATCCTGCGCCCGATGCGCGAGGCCAACACCCTGGCCCGCGCCATCGCCAGCGGCGACCTGACCAACCCCGTGGCCGACTCCGGCCGCGACGAAAGCGCCGACCTGCTGCGCAGCATCGGTGCCATGCAGGACCAGCTGCGCGGGCTCGTGGGCCAGATCCGCAGCTCCGCCGACTCGATCCAGACCGCCAGCGTGGAAGTGGCCACCGGCAACCAGGACCTGAGCCAGCGCACCGAGCAGGCCGCCTCCAACCTGCAGCAGACCGCCAGCGCGATCGAGCAGCTGACCGTCACCGTGCGCCACAGCGCCGATTCGGCATCGCAGGCCAACCAGCTCGCCAGCTCCGCCTCGGCGGTCGCGCAGCGTGGCGGCCAGGTCGTCGCGCAGGTGGTCTCGACCATGAACGAGATCAATGCCAGCAGCAAGAAGATCAGCGACATCATCGGCGTGATCGACGGCATCGCCTTCCAGACCAACATCCTGGCGCTGAACGCGGCTGTGGAAGCCGCCCGTGCCGGTGAACAGGGCCGCGGCTTCGCGGTGGTAGCAGGCGAAGTACGCAGCCTGGCACAGCGCAGCGCCGAGGCCGCGCGCGAGATCAAGACGCTGATCGGCAACTCCGTCGACCGCGTCGAAGCCGGTGCCAAGCTGGTGCAGGACGCCGGCAGCACGATGGGCGAGATCGTCGCCAGCGTGCAGCGCGTGTCGGACATCATCGGCGAGATCACCACCGCCTCCTCCGAGCAGTCGGCCGGCATCGGCCAGGTCAACGGCTCGGTGGTGCAGCTGGACCAGATGACGCAGCAGAACGCCGCGCTGGTCGAGCAATCGGCCGCCGCCGCCGAAAGCCTGAAGGACCAGGCCCAGAAGCTGGCGGGCGCGGTCGGCGTCTTCCGCCTGCAGGCCGGCGCGCACTGAGGGCCGCCGCCTTTACACGCTCTTCACACGTTTCCCTCCAGAACTCAGGAAAACCCCATGCTGTCATTCCTTTCGACCCGCCAGCGCGCGCTGCTGATCCTGGCGCTGATGCTCGGTGCACAGGCCTGCGTCGCCGCAGGCGTGACGATGGCCTGGTCGGCCGCCGCCGTCATCGGCAGCAGCAGCACCTTGGCGGTGCTGGCAGCGCTGGTGTTCCTGGACGGCACGGCGGTGCTGCGCAGCTTCCTCGCCGGGTTCTCGGCGCATGCGCAGCGCATCGCCGCGGGCGACCTGTCGGCCGACATCGAGGTCAGCGGCAACACCGATGCCGCGCAGGTGCTGCGCTCGCTGCAGACGCTGCAGAGCGAGCTGCGCCGCTCGATCAGCGCCATCCGCAGCGGCGCCGACGGCGTCACCGTCGCCGCCTCCGAGATCGCCAGCGGCAATGCCGACCTGAGCGCCCGCACCGAACAGACCGCGAGCAACCTGCAGACCGCCGCCAGCTCGATGGCGCAGCTGAACGCCACCGTGCGCCAGAGCGCCGATTCCGCCGCGCAGGCCAACCAGCTGGCCAGCTCGGCCGCGGCCGTCGCCCAGCGCGGCGGCGAGGTCGTCTCGCAGGTGGTCTCGACGATGGACGAGATCAACACCAGCTCGAAGAAGATCGCCGACATCATCGGCGTCATCGACGGCATTGCGTTCCAGACCAACATCCTGGCGCTGAATGCCGCGGTGGAAGCCGCACGCGCCGGCGAACAGGGCCGCGGCTTTGCCGTGGTAGCAGGCGAAGTACGCAGCCTGGCCCAGCGCAGCGCCGAAGCCGCACGGGAGATCAAGAGCCTGATCGGCACGTCGGTCGAGCGGGTCGAGACCGGTGCCCGCCTGGTGCAGGACGCCGGCAGCACGATGGGCGAGATCGTCTCCAGCGTGCAGCGCGTGTCGGACATCATCGGCGAGATCAGTTCCTCGGCCACCGAACAGTCCGCCGGCATCGGCCAGGTCAACGGCTCGGTGGTGCAGCTGGACCAGATGACGCAGCAGAACGCCGCGCTGGTCGAACAATCGGCCGCCGCCGCCGAAAGCCTGAAAGACCAGGCCGGCCGCCTGGCCGGGGCCGTGGCCTCGTTCCGCCTGGGCGATGGCGCGCCGGCAGCGAAGGCGCACGGCGCCTCTCCCGCCGCCAAGCCGGCGGCCAAGCCGGCCGCCAAACCGGCCACGCCGAAGGCCACCGCCCCAGCCAAGCCCGCGGCGGCGACGGCCCGGGTTGCGGCTGCGGCCAAGCCAGCCGCCAGCGCACCGGCACGCAGCGCGGCGCCGGCCGTGGCTTCAGCACCCCAGGCCGCCGCAAGCGCGCCGGCACGCGCCGCTGCCCCGGCCACCGCCGAGGCGAGCGGCGACTGGGAAACGTTCTGATCCCACGCTCGCCCCGATCAAGTTCCCGTCCAAACCGCCGATACACCTGACAGGGGCCGGTCGGTGGCCTCACGCTCAACCGAAGGACACGCCACCATGGAAATGATTCAAGAAGGCACCCGCATCGCGCAGCACGAAGCAGCGCGCCGCGCCATCAGCAACGCCCGCAACGGCGAGTACCTGACCTTCCGGCTCGGTGCCGAGGAGTACGGCATCGACATCCTGCGCGTGCAGGAGATCCGCTCCTACGAACAACCGACCCGCATCGCCAATGCCCCGGCCTTCCTGAAGGGCGTGGTCAACCTGCGTGGCGTGATCGTGCCGATCGTCGACCTGCGCCTGAAGCTGGGCTGCGACAGCGCCGAGTACAACCACTTCACCGTCGTCATCGTGCTGAACGTGAAGGGCCGTGTCGTCGGCGCGGTGGTCGATTCGGTGTCGGACGTGCTGGAACTCGGCGGCGACCAGATCCGCCCCGCCCCCGCCACCAACGCCACCATCGACACCTCGTACATCACCGGCATCGGCAGCGTCGCCGAGCGCATGCTGATCCTGATGGACATCGAGGCGCTGATGAGCAGCACCGACATGGGCCTGATGGACGCGGCCGAGGTGGCCTGACATCACATGCCGTTCGCCGCCGCGCAGCGCGGTGGCCTCTCTCACCAGACAGATGAAGGGCGGCGTCGACCGCCCTTGCCATTTCCGGGACTTCGAGATGAAACCCCCACGCTCACTGCGTTCGCTGCCCCCAGGGATCCGAAGGATCCCCTGCGAGATCCCAGGGGCTGTCACCACCTTCGGAACGGCCGGGCGGTATTGACATGAGACAACGTGGACTGTCGATAGCGCAGCGCCTGTGGCTGCCGACCGTGATCCTCGCCGTGATGGTGGTGCTGATGACCACCGTCTCCAGCATCCGCACCGTGCGCTCGCAGGCGCAATCCAGCCAGCTGCAGCACGACCAGCAGCGCAAGCTGGTGGATGCACAGGCCTGGGCCGGCCTGACGCAGGCCAATGCGGTGCGCACCCTGGCCGGCCTGCAAAGCAGCGACGACGGACTGCGCGAGCTGTTCAAGCCCGAGATGGCCGCGACGAGCCAGAGGATTTCCGAGCTGCACAAGTCCATCGAATCGCTGGCAACCGCCGACGATGAAAGGGCCCTGCTGGCCCAGGTGGCCCAGGCGCGCAGCAGCTACATCGCGGCTCGCGACGAAGCCGCCAAGCGCCGCACGGAAGGTGACGCCGAAGCCGCCAAGGTCCTGCTGAAGGACAAGGTGCAACCTGCCGTGGCGGCCTACGCGGGGCTGCAGCAGCAGTTCGTCGCGCTGCAGGAAACCCGTGCCGATGCGATGCGCGACGCCGTGGGCGCCGAGCGCATGCGCACCGTGTGGGGCGTCGCCGTGGTCATGGGGCTCATCGTCGCCGGCCTGGCCGTCAGCAACATCTTCCTGGTGCGCTCCATCCGCGGCCCCCTGCACGCGCTGGGCCGCGCCGCCGAGCGCATCGGCCGCGGCGACCTCACGGTCGAACTGGACACCCGCCGCACCGATGAACTGGGGCAGGTCACCCGATCGCTGGCCGAGATGCGCGACGCGCTGCGGGGCATCGTCCACCAGGTGCGCGAATCCACCGGGTCCATCCAGCTGGCCAGCGCCGAAGTGGCCTCCGGCAACATGGACCTGAGCCAGCGCACCGAGCAGGCCGCCTCCAACCTGCAGCAGACCGCCGGCGCGATCCAGCAGCTGTCGGGCACCGTGCGCCAGAGCGCCGACGCCGCGAGCCAGGCCAACCAGCTGGCCCGCTCCGCTTCCACCGTCGCCGAGCGCGGCGGCCAGGTGGTGGCGCAGGTGGTCTCGACCATGGACGAGATCAATGCCAGCAGCAAGAAGATCAGCGACATCATCGGCGTCATCGACGGCATCGCCTTCCAGACCAACATCCTGGCGCTGAACGCGGCGGTGGAAGCCGCCCGCGCCGGTGAACAGGGCCGCGGCTTTGCCGTGGTAGCAGGCGAAGTACGCAGCCTGGCGCAGCGCAGCGCCGAAGCCGCGCGCGAGATCAAGAGCCTGATCGGCAGCTCGGTCGACCGTGTCGAGACCGGGGCCCGCCTGGTGCAGGAAGCCGGCAGCACGATGACGGACATCGTCGCCAGCGTGCAGAGGGTGACGGACATCATCGGCGAGATCAGCGCCGCCGCCACCGAGCAATCGGCCGGCATCGGCCAGGTCAACGGCGCCATCGGCCAGCTGGACCAGATGACGCAGCAGAACGCCGCGCTGGTCGAAGAATCGGCCGCCGCCAGCGCGAGT
>Ga0196963_10000109_pt1 | contig 90820 bp, 83 predicted proteins | sample S1_5metaG_FD_148600 | JGI IMG/M metagenome (GOLD analysis project Ga0196963, IMG submission 148600) | Soil microbial communities from Anza Borrego desert, Southern California, United States - S1_5 | ecosystem: Environmental > Terrestrial > Soil > Desert | place: USA: California | collected... | reverse complement strand
GGGAGAGGTCGTGCGGTGGCGCGGGTGATGCGGATGGGGCGGGTGGGGGTGGGGCGGGTGGTGCGGGTGGGGTGGGTGGTGCGGGTGGGGTGGCGGGCGCAGCGTGCTCGAAGGTTTCGTGCCGGCCGGGCGGGTTCTGCGGGGCGTTCCCACGCACCTGCGCCATGGCACCGCTCCAGGCCTGCGCCAGCATCGCCCTCACGCCCGGGCGCGCTGCGGCGGCCCGGTCCTCGGATGCCGGGTCGTGATGCGAACGCAGCCGGTGGGGCACGAACAGGCTGCACAGGAAGGCGCCCACGTAGCCACCGCCGCTGACGGTGGACAGGTAGTCGAAGCAGCTCAGGCGCGAGCGGATGAAGGCGGCGCCGGGCTGCTCCGGCAGCGCGCCGGCGTCAGGGTTGCGGTCCCGCGCAATGGCCTGCAGCACGCCCAGCGCGAAGGTGGCGCTGCGGATGCCGCCGCCGGACAGCGCCAGCGCGCGGTAGTGCGGCTCCGGCTCCGGCGACGGCGACGGTGATGGCGGATGTGGTGGCGGTGGCGGCGCCTGCAGCTTCGCCGGCGCCGGCGCCGGGCCCGGCCCGCCCGCCGGCGTCGGCAACACGGAGGCGATGTGCGCGCGGCGCTTCTCCAGCACCGCCCGCTCCAGGTCCAGCAAGGTCTGCGCCGGGCTGCCTGCGTCCGATGCACCTGCTGTCCTGGGCCATGCCGCCATGCCGCTCTCCCGCCTGCCGCTCATCGGCAGCGCCACCACGCGCACCGCCAACCCGATTGACGCGCACCGGCGCCCGCGCCGCATCGGCAACAACAGGGATGGCGGCGCCGGCCACGGCCGTGCGGGCACGCATCCATGCGTCAAAAACCGCATAAGCAGCTGCGCAAGCCTTCGTTCGTGCGCCGCCCCGGGCTTCCTAGCATGCCGCCCATACCCATCAGAACAAGGCCGTCGCCATGCTTCACCTGCCCCCGCTGCCCCGCCGCGCCGCCCTGGTCGGCATCCTGCTGCTGGCCACCGCCACCGCAACCATCGCCCGCGACGTGCAGCTGCTGAACGTCAGCTACGACCCCACGCGCGAGCTGTACGTGGACTTCAACAAGGCCTTCGCCGCCCACTGGCAGGCCAAGACCGGCGACAAGGTGACGGTCAAGCAAAGCCATGGCGGCTCGGGCAAGCAGGCCCGCTCGGTCATCGATGGCCTGGACGCGGACGTCGTGACGCTGGCCCTGGCCTACGACATCGACGAGCTGGCCGCCAGGGGCAAGCTGCTGCCGGCCGACTGGCAGAAGCGCCTGCCGCACAACAGCTCGCCGTACACCAGCACCATCGTGTTCCTGGTGCGCAAGGGCAACCCCAAGGGCATCAAGGACTGGGACGACCTGGTCAAGCCCGGCGTCTCGGTGGTCACGCCGAACCCCAAGACCTCCGGCGGCGCGCGCTGGAACTACCTGGCCGCCTGGGGCTACGCGCAGAAGAAGTTCGGCAGCGACGCGAAGGCGCAGCAGTTCGTCGCCGCGCTGTACGGCAACGTGCCGGTGCTGGATTCAGGCGCGCGCGGCTCGCTGGTCACCTTCACCGAGCGCGGCGTCGGCGACGTCTTCATCTCCTGGGAGAACGAGGCCCACCTGGCCACCAAGGAGCTCGGGCCGGACAAGTTCCAGGTCATCGTGCCCTCCGTCAGCATCCTGGCCGAGCCGCCGGTGGCGGTGGTGGACAAGACGGTCGACCGCAAGGGCACGCGCACGGTGGCCGAGGCCTACCTGCAGTTCCTGTACTCGCCGCGGGGCCAGCAGATCGCCGCGGAAAACTACTACCGTCCGGTCGATCCCAAGGTGGCGGCGCAGCACGAGAGGACTTTCACCAAGGTGTCGCTCTTCACCATCGACCAGCAGTTCGGCGGCTGGGCCAAGGCGCAGAAGACGCACTTCGCCGACGGCGGCGTCTTCGACCAGATCTACACGAAAAAATGAGCGGCCAGCCCCGCTCCCGCAGCTGTCAGCCGGCCGCAAACAGCCGGACCGGCGCCGCCGCACTGCGCTGAGCCATCAGCGCCGCGGCGTGATCTTCCACAGCTCGCCACGGCCGGCGTCGGTGACGACGTAGAGCGCCCCGTCCGGACCCTGGCGCACGTCGCGGATGCGCTGGCCGCGGTCGGCGAGCAGGCGTTCCTCGCCCACCACGCGGCCGCCTTCGAACACCAGCCGCACCAGCGCGGTGGCGCGCAAGCCGCCGACGAAGAGGTTGCCGCGCCAGGCCGGGATGGCGTCGCCCGTGTACCACTGCGCGCCCGACGGCGCGATCACCGGGTCCCAGTAGTACACCGGCTGCTCCAGCCCGTCGCGCGCGCTGCTGCCGGCCCCGATGGGCGCGCCCGAGTACTCCAGGCCATAGCTGATCAGCGGCCAGCCGTAGTTGAGGCCGCTCTCGACGCGGTTCACCTCGTCGCCGCCGCGCGCACCATGCTCCACCACCCACAGGCGCCCCTGGGCGTCAAAAGACGCGGCCTGCACGTTGCGGTGGCCCAGCGACCAGACCTCGGGCAGGGCGCCCGCCTGCCCCACGAAGGGGTTGTCCGGCGGCACCGAACCATCGGGCCGGATGCGCAGCACCTTGCCCAGGTGGCTGCCCAGCTGCTGCGACTGTGGCCGCGTCGCCAGGTCGGACCGGTCGCCCAGCGTGACGTACAGCAACCCGTCCGGCCCGAAGGCCAGGCGCGAGCCGTAGTGCAGCCGGCCATCGTAGGTGGGCCGGGTGCGCAGGATCACCTGCACCTGCTCCAGCCGCCGGCCATCGGCCGACAGCACGGCCCGGGCCACGCTGGTGCCATTGCCCCCGTCGCGCGGCTCGCTGTAGCTCCAGAAGAGCGTGCGGTCGCTGCTGAAGCGCGGGCTCAGCGCCAGGTCCAGCAGGCCACCCTGGCTGCGGCTGTCCACCGCCGGCACGCCGGCGATCGGCTCGCCGAGCTGGCCGCTGGCCGAGACGAGGCGCAGGCGGCCCGGTTTCTCGCTGACCAGGAAGCTGCCATCGGGCATCGGCTCAACACTCCACGGGTTCTCCAGCCCGCGCGCCAGCACGGACACCGACAGCGGCGGCGAGGCCACCGCCGGGCAGGCGCGGGTCTGGCCCTCGAAGGCCGGGCGCTGCGTGGGCGCGTTGGCCGCGCCGGTCTCCAGCGGCACGCAGGCCGCGCCGCCGGCAGGTGGGGGCGGCGCCGGCGGTGCAGGCGCCGCATCGGCACCACCGCCGCCACCGCCGCAGGAAGCGAACGAGGCCAGCAGGAGGGCCAGGCTGATGTACAGGGCGGGCTTGGCGGGCAGGTCCATGGGCGTGTCGGCCATCGGCCGGAGCGCGGGTCGCCAGCGTGCAGCAAGGCGGATGCCCATGCCGGCTGCGGGCCCTCGGCCGGCGGGTCGCGCATCGCGCCGCGCCGAGCGCCACGTCCTTCTGCGGTTTGCGCATAAGCAAGCGCGGTTCGATTCCTTCCCGCCCCATGGCCGCCTTCCTAGCATCCGGAACTCCTGGCGGCCACCGGCCGCCGACCCTCCAGCCGATATCCAACAAGCACCGCGTCCAAACGCCTGCCGGGGAGAACCGATCCGTGATCCTGTCGCGCGCGCTGCTCAAGCGCCACACCGTGCTGCCCGGCTTCGACCTGGCGCTGGGCTTCGCGCTGCTGTACCTCAGCCTGATCGTGCTGGTGCCGCTGTCCGCCGCCTTCCTGAAGACCTTCACGCTCAGCTGGGCCCAGTTCCTGGACGCCACCACCACGCCGCGCGTGATGGCGTCGTACCACGTGGCGCTCGGCGCGTCGTTCCTGGCGGCGCTGCTGAACGCGGTGTTCGGCCTCATCACCGCCTGGGTGCTGGTGCGTTATGAGTTCCCGTTCAAGCGCCTGGTCGATGCGCTGGTCGACCTGCCGTTCGCGCTGCCCACGGCCGTGGCCGGCATCGCGCTGACGGCCCTGTGGGCGCAGAACGGCTGGATCGGCCAGTGGCTGCCGTTCAAGGTCAGCTTCACGCCCATCGGCGTCTGGGTGGCGCTGGTCTTCATCGGCCTGCCCTTCGTGGTTCGCACGCTGCAGCCGGTGCTGGAGGACGTGAACCGCGAGCTGGAAGAGGCCGCCGCCACGCTGGGCGCCACGCGCTGGCAGACCTTCACCAAGGTGATCCTGCCGATCCTGACGCCGGCGCTGCTGACCGGCTTCGCGCTGGCCTTTGCCCGCGCCTTGGGCGAGTACGGCTCGGTCATCTTCATCGCCGGCAACATGCCGATGGTCAGCGAGATCACGCCGCTCCTGATCATCACCAAGCTCGAGCAGTACGACTACGCCGGCGCCACCGCCATCGCGGTGGTGATGCTGGTCACGTCCTTCCTGATGCTGCTCGTCATCAACCTGCTGCAGGCCTGGTCGCGCAAGCGGCAGGGGATGTTGTGAACACCGCCACCACCACGCTCGGCGTGCCCCTTGCCACGCCGGATGCCGGCGTCGCGCCCAAGCGCATCCGCGGAGCGACCACGGAACCCGCCTGGGTCCGACGCCTCTTGATCGGCCTGTCGCTGGCCTTCATGACGCTGTTCCTCTTCGTGCCGCTGGCCACGGTCTTCATCGAGGCCTTCAAGAAGGGTGTCGAGGTCTATGTCGCATCCATCAGCGATCCCGACGCGCTGGACGCCATCAAGCTGACGCTCATTGCCACCGGCATCAGCGTGCCGCTGAACCTGGTGTTCGGCGTCTCGGCCGCGTGGTGCGTCGCCAAGTTCGATTTCCGCGGCAAGAACCTGCTGCTGACGCTCATCGACCTGCCGTTCTCGGTCAGCCCGGTGATCGCGGGCCTGATCTACGTGCTGGTCTTTGGCCTGCAGGGCTGGTGGGGCGAGTGGCTGCGCGACCACGACCTGAAGATCATCTTCGCGGTGCCCGGCATCGTGCTGGCCACCGTCTTCGTCACGTTCCCGTTCATCGCCCGCGAGCTGATCCCGCTGATGCAGGCCCAGGGCATCGAGCAGGAAGAGGCCGCCCGCGTGCTGGGCGCCAACGGCTGGCAGCTGTTCCGGCGCGTGACCCTGCCCAACATCAAGTGGGCGCTGCTTTACGGCGTCATCCTGTGCAACGCGCGGGCGATGGGTGAATTCGGCGCCGTCAGCGTGGTCTCCGGGCACATCCGCGGGCAGACCAACACGATGCCGCTGCACATCGAGATCGCCTACAACGAATACCAGTTCGCCGCCGCCTTCGCCGTCGCTTCGCTGCTGGCGGGCCTGGCGCTGGTCACGCTGGTGGCCAAGTACGTCGTCGAGCGGCGGCTCGAGCACCGCCACAAGTCCTCGCTGCCGCAGCAGGGCGACACCCTCTGAGTTGAATTGACATGAGCATCGCGATCCGCCAACTCAACAAGCGCTTCGGCCGCACCACCGCCTGCGACGACCTGACGCTGGACATCCCGTCCGGCGAGCTGGTGGCGCTGCTGGGCCCATCCGGCTGCGGCAAGACCACCCTGCTGCGCATCATCGCGGGGCTGGAGGTGCCCGATTCCGGCAGCGTGCTGTTCCACGGCGAAGACGCCACCCGCACCCACGTGCGCGAGCGCAACGTCGGCTTCGTGTTCCAGCACTACGCGCTGTTCGGCCACATGACGATCTTCGAGAACGTCGCCTTCGGCCTGCGGGTGCGCCCCAAGGCGACCCGCCCGACAGACGCTGAGATCAAGCGCAAGGTGATGGAGCTGCTGGGCCTGGTGCAGCTCGACTGGCTGGCCGACCGCTACCCGCACCAGCTGTCCGGCGGCCAGCGCCAGCGCATCGCGCTGGCCCGCGCGCTGGCGGTGGAGCCCAAGGTGCTGCTGCTGGACGAGCCCTTCGGCGCGCTGGACGCCAAGGTGCGCAAGGAACTGCGCCGCTGGCTGCGCCGCCTGCACGACGAGGTGCACGTCACCAGCGTGTTCGTCACCCACGACCAGGACGAGGCGATGGAAGTGGCCGACCGCGTGGTCGTGATGAACCAGGGCCGCATCGAGCAGCAGGGCAGCCCGGACGAGGTCTACGACGCACCGGCCTCGCCCTTCGTGCTGCAGTTCCTGGGCGACGTCAACCTGTTCCACGGCCGCATCGGCCACACGCCGGCCACGGCCGGTGACGCGTCGAACGTGAGTTATGTGCGCCCGCACGAGCTGGAGATCGTGGCCGATGCCGATTCAGACACCTGGCCGGTGACGCTGAGCCAGACCCTGACGGTCGGCCCCAACACCCGCATCGAGTTCCGCCGCGAGAGCGCCGCCCCGGCCGACGCGCAGCCCTACGTCGACGTCGAGATGCCGCGCGACCAGTACCTGCGCCTGCGGGAGCGCCTGAAGCTGGAACCTGGCCAGCGCGTGCACCTGCGCCCGCGCCGCGTCACCCGCTTCGAGGCGCCGTTCGACCAGGGGGCGGGGATCTGAGCAAGGGGCTGCACGCCCTCGGGCTCCTTCAAGCCCTGGCCAATGCCGTCCTGGCCGCCTCGCGGTGAATCCATGACAGGAAGGCCTCGACGGCCGGGCGCTTCGCATGTCTTGCCGGGTAGACCGCAAAGTGCGCCTTCACGCGCAGGGCCTTGTCCAGCCCGAACACCGCCTTGAGCTTGCCGTCGGCGATGTGCAGGTTGGCCGTGACCACGCTCTCCAGCGCCACGCCCAGGCCTTGGGTCGCGGCGTCCAGCGACATCTGCGCACGATCGAAGCGGACCGTGAAGCGGTCTGGCGCACGCTTGTCCGAGAAGGCCTTGAACCAGTCCGACCACTGCACGACGCTGACGTTGCTCTGGATCAGCGGCACGTCCAGCAGCTGGTCGATGCGCCTGAGCCGGCGCTCGCGGATGAACGCGGGGCTGGCCAGCGGCACGATGCGTTCTTCGAACAAGGGCTCGACCACCAGGTCGCCCCAATTCGGCACGCCGTAACGGATGTCGATGTCGGCCTGGCCCAGCGCGAAATCACTGGGCGTGTGCGCGGCCGACAGGTTCAGCGCGATGTCGGGGTAGGCCTGCGCGAACCCGCGCAGCCTGGGCATCAGCCAGAGGCTCGCGATGCTGGGCGCGCAATGCACGTACAGGCTGTTCGCCACCCCCTGGCGCAGATCTTCCGTGGCGGCTGAGATGGCCCCCAGCGCACCCGCCACGCGTTCAAGGTAGCGCTCGCCGGCCGTGCTCAGGCGTACGCCGTGCGCACTGCGCTCGAAGAGGCGCACGCCCAGGTCGCTCTCCAGCCGCGCCACCTGGTGGCTGATGGCCGAGGCGGTGAGGTGAAGCTCGGCCGCCGCCACCGCAAAGCTGCGCCGCCGCGCGACGGCTTCGAACGCGAGCAGATTGGCGATCGGGGGGATCGCGGCCATCGGGTTCTCCCGGTGATCAGATGACGAATCATCATCTTAGGGTGAAGAACGATCGCTTGTCGTCACCTCAGGGGCCGCCGAAGATCCATTCCAGAACGACGGCCGCCTCAGCTACCCGATGCGGGCTGCCACTTCAAGCCCGCCGCGTGGGCCGTGCAGGCCGGGTTCGCAACGAATGCCCCTTCAATCTGGAGATCGACGAATGCTGCTCAAGGACAAAATTGCCGTGATCACCGGCGGTGCCGGCATCAACGGACTGGGCTATGCCACCGCCCGCAGGATGGCCGAGCAAGGCGCCAAGGTGGTGGTCGTGGACCTGGCCCGCGCCGAGCCCGCGCGGGCCGCGGCGCAACTGGGCGAAGGCCACCTCGGCCTGGTCGGCGACGTGACCGACAAGGCCTCCTGCGAAGCCGCGGCGGCCGAGGTGTTGAAGGCCTACGGCCGCATCGACATCCTGGTCAACAACGCCGGCATCACGCAGCCGGTGAAGACGCTGGAGATCACCGGCGCCGACTACGACCGGATCCTGGACGTCAGCCTGCGCGGCACGCTCTACATGTCGCAAGCCGCGCTACCGGCCATGCGCCAGCAGCGCTCAGGCTCCATCGTCTGCATTTCGTCGGTGTCGGCGCAGCGCGGCGGCGGCATCTTCGGCGGCCCGCACTACTCGGCCGCCAAGGCCGGCGTGCTCGGCCTGGCCCGGGCGATGGCGCGCGAGTTCGGCGTCGAAGGCATCCGCGTCAACTGCATCACCCCGGGCCTGATCGAGACCGACATCACGCAGGGCAAGCTGAGCCCGGAGCGCAAGAAGGAGATCTCCGAAACCATTCCGCTGAACCGCCTGGGCGCCGCTTCCGACGTGGCCGGCGCCTGCGTGTTCCTGGCCAGCGACCTGTCCGCCTACTGCACCGGCATAACGCTGGATGTGAACGGCGGCATGCTGATCCACTGACACAGCCCGCCAACCTACAGGAGACAAGCGACCATGATCCGCCAACCCATCTCACGCACCCTGCTGGCCGCTGCATGCCTGCTGTGCGCCGCCGGGGCGCAAGCCCAGGCCGTCAAGCTCACGCTCGGCCATGGCGCCGCGGTGGGCAACCCGCGCCACGAGGCCGCCGTGAAGTTCGCCGAGGTGGTCAAGGCCAGGTCGGGCGGCCGCATCGAGGTGCAGGTGGCCCCTTCCGCCCAGTTGGGCGACGACGCCGCCATGGTGACCGCGCTGCGCACCGGCGCGCTGGACATGAGCGCCAATTCGCAGGGCGCCGTGGCCAGTGCCGTGCCGGAGTACGCCGCCTACGGCATGCCGTTCCTGTTCTCCGGCGCCGCGGCCGCCTTCAAGCTGCTGGACGGGCCTCTGGGCAAGGAACTGGCCGACAAGTCCGCCGAGAAGGGCCTGGTGCTGCTCGGCACCTGGGACAACGGCATCCGGCAGATGACCAACGGCAAGCGGCCCATCACGAAGGTCGACGACATGAAAGGCCTGAAGATGCGCGTGCCGCCCGATGCCACGCTGGTGGACATCATGAAGGCGCTGGGCGCGGAGTCGCAGCAGGTGAAGTTCGCCGAGCTGTACGTGGCGCTGCAGCAGGGAGTGGTGGACGGGCAGGAGAACCCGCTGGTCAACATCCACGCCAGCAAGCTCTACGAGGTGCAGAAGCACCTCGCGCTGACCAACCACCAGTTCCAGATGACGCCCTTCCTGATGAGCAAGCGCAGCTGGGACAAGCTGGGCAAGGCGGACAGGAAGGCCGTGACCGAGGCCGCCGCTGAGGCCACGGCGCTGCAGCGCAGGCTGTCGCAGGAGGCCGACGACAAGCTGCTGGCCGACCTCAAGGCCAAGGGCGTGCAGGTGACGACGCCCGACCGCGCCGCGTTCGCCAAGGCGACGGCCGAGGTGGTGGAGAAGTGGGCGGCCGGCCCGATCGGCCCCTACGTCAAGAAGGTCGTGGCCGCCGCGCAGGCGCGCTGAAGCAACACCCGCGAACCGGCTGCCGCGCGCGGTGCGGCGCGGCCGGGGTCGCAATCCGATGGAGACAAGCGTGCAAGCTGATGCCGATTCCGGCGTGATCGACAAGGCCGTCGCGGGTGTGTGCCGCGTGGTGCTGTGGCTGTCCACCAGCGTGATCTTCGTGATCCTGGTGGCCAACACCGTGCTGCGCTACGCCACCGGTTCCAGCCTGCAGTGGGCGAACGAGGTGCCGGAAGTGCTGTTCCCCTGGCTGGTGATGTCCGGCGTGGTGCTGGCGGCCCGGCACGGCGCGCACATCGCCACGACCTTCCTGATGGATTCGCTGCCGGCGTCGGCCACGCGGGTCGTGGCCACCGTGAGCTGGCTCGTGGTCGCGGGCCTCTACGCCACGCTGGCGGTGGCCACGTTCCGCATGCTCGCCATCGTGCACGACGAGAAGTCGCCCATCCTGCAGCTGCCGGGCTCCATCACCTACGCCTGCGTGATGGCGGGCATGGTGCTGCTCGGGCTGCTGGCCCTGCAGTCGGCCTGGCGGGCCTGGCACGTGCCTGCCGCCGCGCCGGCCGAGGCCGAGTCCCCCGTGCGCGCCGCGCACTGGTGAATGCCAACATGACCTAGGATCTGAAATGAGCGTCCTCATCCTGCTCGTCTTCATGACCGCTGCGGTGGCGGCCATGCCCATCGCCCATGCGCTGCTGGTGGCGGCCATGGCCGCCGCCGCCAGCTCGGACAAGGTGCCGCTGGACCTGCTGGTGCAGCAGATGGTCGCCCAGGTACAGAGCTTCCCGCTGATCGCCATTCCCTTCTTCATGCTGACCGGCACGCTGATGATGGGCGGCCGGCTGGGCGAGGCACTGGTGGGCGTGCTGTCCATGCTGATAGGCCGCTTCCACGGCGGCCCGGCGCAGGTGGGCGTACTGTCGTCCACGTTGTTCGGCGGCGTCTCGGGCTCGGCGGTGGCCGATGCCTCGGCCATCGGCGCGCTGCTGATCCCCTGGCACAAGCGCCTGGGCTACCCGGCGGCCTTCTCGGCGGCCACGCTGGCGGCCGCCGCCACCATCGACATCCTGATCCCGCCATCGATCCCGCTGATCCTGTTCGCCCTGACGTCGAACGCGTCCATCGCGTCGCTGTTCGTCGCCGGCGTGCTGCCCGGGCTCCTGATGTGCGGCGGCTTCATGGCCGCATGCTGGGTGGTGGGGCGTCGCCGCAACTTTCCGCGCGAGACGGCGCCTTTCGATGGCGTGGCCTTCCGGCGCCACCTGGCCTATGCCTCGCCGGCGCTGGTCCTGCCCGTGCTGATCATCCTGTTCCTGCGCTTCGGCATCGCCACGCCCACGGAAGTGGCGGTGCTGTCCACGCTGTACGCCGGGCTCGTGTCCGTGCTGGTCTACCGCGACCTCGGCTGGAAGCGCCTCAACGACGCCATCGTGCACGCCGGCCTGGCCACGGGCGTGGTGCTGCTGGTGATCATGGCGTCGGCCGCCATCGGCTGGCTGCTCACCTTCGACCAGATGCCTCAGGGCATCGCGCAGTGGGTGCAGCAGAACGTGCATGCGGCTTGGCTCGTGATCCTGCTGATGAACCTGCTGATGCTGTTCCTCGGCATGTTCATCGATCTGCCGGCGGCCATCCTGCTGCTGACGCCCGTCTTCGTGCCCCTGGCCAACGCCATCGGCATGGACATGACCCAGCTCGGGATCATGATGGTCGTGAACCTGGCCATCGGCCTGTACACGCCACCGGTGGGCACCACCCTCTTCATCACCAGCGCGCTGGCCAAGGTGAAGGTCGGGCAGACCGTGCGCGAGCTGGGTCCCTTCTACCTCGTCGCCTTCGGCGTGCTGGCACTCGTGTCCTACGTGCCCGCTTCCATCCTCAAGTAAGGAGTTTCGCGTGACATCCTCTTCCACCACGCTGGCCGCGCTGTCGCAGGCCGCACACCGCATCCGGCGTTATGCGCTGCGCATGGGCGAAGTGCAGGGCCAGGGCTACATCGGCCAGGCCCTGGGCTGGGCCGACGTGCTGGCGGTGGCCTATGGCCATGCCTTGAACCTGCGCCCCGGCGAACCCGAATGGGAAGGCCGCGACCGTTTCCTGCTGTCCCACGGCCACTACGCCATTGCCCACTACGCCGCGCTGATCGAAGCCGGTGTCATTCCCGAGAGCGAATTGGAAAGCTACGGCAGCGACGACAGCCGGCTGCCGATGTCCGGCATGGCGAGCTACACGCCGGGCATGGAAATCTCGGGCGGCTCGCTGGGGCAGGGCCTGGTGATCGGCGTCGGCATGGCGCTGGGCCTGAAGCAGAAGAAGAACCCGGCCTTCGTCTACAACTCGATGTCCGACGGCGAACTGGACGAGGGCTCGACCTGGGAAGCGGCGATGTCCGCCGCGCACCATCAGCTCGACAACCTGATCTGCCTGGTCGACATCAACAACCAGCAGGCCGATGGTCCCTCGGGCAAGGTGCTGGGCTTCGAGCCGCTGGCTGACAAGTGGGCGGCCTTCGGGTGGCATGTGCAGCGGGTCCGCGGCAATGACCTGGCCGCAGTGCTCGATGCGTTCGATGCGGCGCGCTCGTTGAAGGAAGCCAGGCCGCGCGTGATCCTCTTCGACACGCTGATGGGCAAGGGCGTCCCCTTCCTGGAGCAGCGCGAGAAGAACCACTTCATCCGCGTCGATCCACCGGAGTGGCAGCAGGCCATTGCCATCCTCGACCAGTCACGCCCGGCCACGCACACCGCAGGAGTCCCGGCATGAACACCGCCGTCACCGACAAGAAGCCGCGCCTGACCACCTCGGCCATGATCGCGTCCATCGCGTCCGAGGGGCAGCGCGTCAAGGCGGCCCCCTTCGGCAAGGCGCTGGTCGACTATGCCGCGGGCAGGCCCGAGGTCGTCGGCCTCACGGCAGACCTGGCGAAGTACACCGACCTGCACCTGTTCGCCCAGGCCTACCCGGAACGCTTCTTCCAGATGGGCATGGCCGAACAACTGCTGATGGGCGCGGCGGGCGGGTTGGCCAAGGAAGGCCTTGTGCCCTTCGCGACCACCTACGCGGTGTTCGGCACGCGTCGCGCCTATGACTTCATCCACCAGGTCATCGCCGAGGAGAACCTGAACGTCAAGATCTGCTGTGCGCTGCCAGGACTGACCACCGGCTATGGCCCCAGCCACCAGGCCACCGAAGACCTGGCGATGATGCGCGGCATCCCTGGCCTGACCATCGTCGATCCGTGCGACGCACTGGACATCGAGCAGGCGGTGCCGCAGATCGCGGCACACAAGGGGCCGGTCTACATGAGGCTGCTGCGTGGGCAGGTGCCGCTGGTGCTCGACGAAATCGAGGGCTACCAGTTCGAGCTCGGCAAGGCCAAGCTGCTGCGCGACGGTGCGGACGTGCTGGTGATCTCCAGCGGCATCCTGACGATGCGTGCGCTGGAGGTGGCGCAGGACCTGGAGAAGGACAAGGTCGGCGTGGCGGTGCTGCACTGCCCCACCATCAAGCCGCTGGACGAGGCGGCCATCGTGCAGGCCGTGCGCTACAAGCACCGCCTGGTCGTCGTGGCGGAGAACCACTCGGTGATCGGCGGCCTGGGCGAGGCGGTGGCGAGCACCTTGCTTCGCCATCGCGTGCAACCGGCACGCTTCGAACTGGCCGGCCTGCCCGACGCGTTCCTCGACGCCGGCGCGCTGCCGACGCTGCACGACCGCTACGGGATCAGCCGCGCGGTGCTGGCAGCGCGCGTGAGAGGCTGGCTCAACTGACGGGAGAGGTGCCTGCCGCCGCCGACGAGCGTCGCCGCGGCAGGCGCTGAACGGCAGCCTCCTCCTGCCTGGCCTGGGCCAGCAGCCAGTCGCGAAACAGCACCGCCGCGGGCGACAGCGCCGCGGCGCGCGCCGCCGACCACGCCAGGTACATCCCCATCCCGGTCACGTAGGCCTGCGCATCGACCACCACCAGCCGACCATCGGCCAGTTCTTCCTCGATGAAGATGCGCGGCACCAAGGCCACGCCCTGCTCGTCCAGCGCGGCGGTGATGGCCATCACGGTGTGCGAGAAATGCAGGCCACTCGCCACATCCACGCCGGCGATGCCGGCCTGGTCCAGCCAGGGTGCCCACCAGGCGTGGTCCACCTCGTGCAGCAGCCGCGCCTTCGGCCAGCCGCGCGCCGGCGCCCGGCCGAACACGCGGCGCAGGTAGCCCGGCGTGCACACCGGCAGCACGTGCAATGGCCACAGCAGCCGCGTCTCGGTGCCGGGGTAGCGCCCCAGGCCCTCGCGTATCGCGAGGTCGTATTCGCCGTCGTCCAGGTTCACCACGCGCGGGTCGGCGCCCACCTCGATCTGCACTTCGGGGTGCAGCGCCGTGAAGTGCTTCAGCCGCGGCACCAGCCAGCGCACCGCGAAGCTCGGCACCGTGCTCACCCGCACGCGGCGGCCCTGCGGCCGCAGCTCGTCCGCCGCGTGGGCGATGGCGCGCAGGTGGCGCGACGTGCCGGCATGCAGCCGGTGGCCGGCGTCGGTCAGCTCGATGCCGCGTCCTTCGCGCCGCAGCAGCGCCACGCCCAGTGAGCGTTCCAGCAGCTTCACCTGCTGCGTCACCGCGGCCGGCGTCACGTGCAGCGCCTGCGCTGCCAGCCGCACGCCGCCCAGGCGGGCGACCGCGTCGAAGGCACGCAGGGCGTTCAGGGGCGGCAGCTTCATGGGGCAGGGCGAAGATTGACTGTTCAGTAATTCTAAAAAATGCCGCAGCCGATTTCGCTTGTGTCGTGAAGCCTTCGTTGACAGCATCCGGGGCTCGGGCTGCCTTCGCAGCCCTTGCAGAGACCCCCATGCCCTGGATTGCCGACCTCGTGCTGCTCGCTGCCTTGTGGGGAGGCTCGTTCCTGCTGATGCGCTGGGGCGCGGTCGAGTTCGGACCCATCGGCACGGCGTTCCTGCGCGTGGCGCTGGCCGCGATCCTGCTGCTCGCCGTGCTGACGGCCCGGCGCCAGGTGAACGTGCTGAGGAAGCACCTCGGGCCGGCACTGCTGGTGGGCATCTTCAACAGCGGCCTGCCCTTCGCGCTGTTCTCGTTCGCGGTGCTGTCGATCTCCACCGGGCTCACATCCATCCTGAACGCCACCACGCCGATCTGGGGCGCCATCGTCGCCGCGGCCTGGCTGGGCGACCGGCTGGCGCCATCGCGCATCGCCGGCCTCGCGCTGGGCGTGGTGGGCGTGGCCGTGCTCAGCTGGGGCAAGGTCACCGCCCCCGGCAGCGGTGCCGGCTGGGCCATCCTGGCCTGCCTGGCGGCCACGTTCTGCTACGGCATCTCGGCCAGCTTTGCCAAGCGCTACCTGTCCGGCGTGGCGCCGCTGGCCACGGCCACCGGCAGCCAGATCGGCGCCACGCTGGGCCTGGCACTGCCGGCCTGGTTCCTGATGCCCGCGCTCACCGGCCCGGCAGCGCCCGGCCTGCGCGCCTGGGCCGCCATCGCGATGCTGGCCGCGCTGTGCACGGCACTGGCGTACATCCTGTACTTCCGCCTGATCGAGCGCGCCGGCCCGCAGCGCGCGCTGACGGTGACCTTCCTGGTGCCGGTGTTCGGCGTGGCCTACGGCGCGCTGCTGCTCGACGAGCGCATGGACGCCAGCGCCTGGGGCGGTGCCGCGCTGATCCTGGCCGGCACCGCGCTGGCGGTGGGGGCGGTCAAGTGGCCGGCGCGCCGGGCCGCGCGCCGCCCCGCCTGATGACGCCTGAATGACGCGGCCAGCGCAGGAGTCAGCGCCGGCCGGCGGACCTCACGCAATCGCCTTCGCGTATGAATCGCGGTCGATGTCCAGGATTTCCGCGCACAGCTGGGTGTCGATACGTCGAGTCGCGGTTGGTTCAGCCGCCCCTCAGATCTCGAACCGGCTGCCGTCCTGCTGCACGCTCAGCGCCTGCTCCACCACCTGGCGCGTCAGCGGCGAAGCGAAGGTCTGGATGAAGTCGTAGACATACGCCCGCAGGTACGCGCCACGGCGGATGGCGACGCGGGTGAGGTTGGGCGCGAACAGGTGGCGCGCGTCGATGGCGCGCAAGTGGCTGTCGCGCTGCTCGTCGTAGGCGATGGCGGCGACGATGCCCACGCCCATGCCCAATTCGACATAAGTTTTAATGACGTCGGCGTCCATCGCCTCCAGCACGATGTTGGCTTGCAGGCGCACACGGCCGAAGGCCTCGTCGATGTGGCCGCGGCCGGTGTAGCCGGTCTCGTAGGTCACCAGCGGGCACTGCGCCAGGCGGTCCAGCGTCAGCGGCAGGCCGGCATCGGCCTCGGCCGCCAGCGGGTGGCCGGCCGGCACCACCACCGCATGCGCCCACTGGTAGCAGGGCAGGGCCACCAGGTCGGGGTAGTCGGCCAGCGCCTCGGTGGCGACTCCCAGGTCGGCCTCGCCGCGCAGCAGCATCTCGGCGATCTGCTTCGGCGAGCCCTGGTGCATGCGCAGCGACACCTCGGGGTGCAGCGCGCGGAAGTCGCGCACCGCCGGCGGCAGGGCATAACGCGCCTGCGAATGGGTGGCGGCGATCGTCAGCGTGCCGCGGTTCTGCTGCGCGAAGTCGTCGCCTGCCCGCTTCAGGTTGTCGGCCTCGTGCAGCAGCCGTTCGATGATGGGCAGCACGGTCTCGCCGGGGGGCGTCAGGCCAGTCAGGCGCTTGCCGGCGCGGTGGAAGACCTCGATGCCGAGCTCGTCCTCCAGCTCGCGGATCTGCCGGCTGACACCGGGCTGGGAGGTGTGGAGCACCTCGGCCACCGCCGTCAGGTTGAAGCCCTGGCGCACCGCCTCGCGCACCGAACGCAGTTGTTGGAAGTTCATGGGAAGCCGCCGGCGCGGGTCGGGTGAGCCCACGCAAGCGGGCGATTTTGTGGGCGCTTTCATGCGGTGGGCGCTGGTTTTTCGCCTTTGCTTCAGCGGTTTCCAAATAAGCAGGCGGGGAGGCACCGGCTTTGCCCCCAGCCGCGAATTCGTTCAACGCGGCGCCACGCCGCCACGCCACGGCGACGCGTCGCGCGCCAGCCCTTCCGCCCATGGACCAAGACCTGATCGACGCCTGGATGCGCCCCATCGCCGCCGCGCTGGCGGCGGTGCTCGTGGCCGCCATCGCCGCCCGCGTACTGCGCCCGGTGCTGACGCGCCTGGCCGCCTTCTCGCCCATCACGACCGCGGTGGTGAAGCGCTGCCTGCGCCCGCTGCAGTGGCTGCTGCCGCTCTTCGCGCTGCAGCTGGTATGGCAGGGCGTGCCGGAGGAGCTGCGCGGCATCGCGCCGCTGCGCCACCTGAACGGCCTGCTGCTGATCGCCGCCATCACCTGGACGCTGACCAGCGCCATTCGCGGGCTGGCCGACGGCGTCATCGCCCTGCACCCGGCCGACGTGGTGGACAACCTGCACGCGCGCCGCATCCAGACGCAAACGCGGGTGCTGGGCCGCATCGCCGCCGGCACGGTGCTCATCGCCGGCCTGGCGTTCATGCTGATGACCTTTCCGCGGGCGCGGCAGCTGGGCACCAGCATCCTGGCTTCGGCCGGTGTCGCCGGGCTGGTGGTGGGCATCGCCGCGCGCTCGGTGTTCAGCAACCTGCTGGCCGGGCTGCAGATCGCGCTGGCGCAGCCGATCCGCATCGACGACGTGCTGATCGTCGAAGGCGAATGGGGCCGCGTCGAGGAGATCAGCGCCACCTACGTCGTGCTGCGCATCTGGGACGAGCGGCGCCTGATCATCCCGCTGCAGTGGTTCATCGAGCACCCGTTCCAGAACTGGACGCGGCGCGAAGCCGCGATGCTGGGCACGGTGATGCTCTGGGTGGACTACTCGCTGCCGGTCGAGGCCGTCCGCCGTGAAGCGCAGCGCCAGTGCGAGGCGCAGCCCACCTGGGACAAGCGCGTCTGCGTGGTGCAGGTGACCGAGACCAGCGAGCGCTGCATGCAGGTGCGGGTGCTGGTCAGCTCGGCCAACTCGGGCGACAACTTCGACCTGCGCTGCGCGCTGCGTGAAGGCCTGATCCAGTTCATCCACCGCGAATACCCCGGCGCGCTGCCGCGGGTGCGCACCGAGCTGCACTCGCCCACCGCCGCCACGAAAGAGAAGCTGGCCGAGGACACCGCCCCGCGCGACCCGGCCGCGCCGGGCATCGACGTGCCGGCGCCCGCGTCGCCCACGCCTTGACGCCTTGACGCCGGCACGCTGCCGCCGTTGCCGTTGCCGTTGCGTCGCCGTCGCCGGCCGCAGCCCCGGCGGACACACCCCGTCACCACGCCGCCGAACCACGATGGCGAGCCCGCGGCCCGTCGATCGTCGTGGGTTCAGGCACCCCGTGTGCCGCCCCTGCATCCCACCCGATCAAAGGAGTTTCCAGATGAGCTACGTGGATGGATTCGTGGTCGCCGTGCCGACCGACAAGCGCGAGATCTACAAGACCCATGCCGCCACGGCCGCGGCGGTGTTCAAGGAAAACGGCGCGCGCCGCATCGTCGAATGCTGGGGCGACGACGTGCCCGAGGGCAAGCTGACGTCGTTCCCGATGGCGGTCAAGCGCGAACCGAACGAGACCGTGGTCTTCTCGTGGATCGAGTGGCCCGACAAGGCCACCCGCGACAAGGGCATGGACAAGGCCATGGCCGACCCGCGCCTGTCGCAGGAACGGGCACCGATGCCCTTCGACGGCAAGCGCATGATCTACGGCGGCTTCAGCATGCTGCTGGACGCGTGAGGCGCCGCTGAACCGATCTGCCGCGCCGGTGAACGGCGTGGCAAATGCCCGTCACTTCGTGCGTCGGGCCCTGCTCGGCTGCGGGCACACTTTGCCTTCCGAAAAGACCTCAGAAGGCAAGGCATGCGGCCAGCATCACCGTTCTTCCGAACCCGTGCACGCGCGGCCGCACTGTTGGCGGGAGGCTGGCTGCTGCTGGCCGCCGCCGCGCTGGCGCAGCCGGTGCGCGTCGGCTTCATCGCCCCGCTGTCCGGTGGCTCCGGCGACTTCGGCAACAGCGCGCGCTTCGGCGCCGAGCTGGCGGTGGCCGAGATCAATGGCGTCGGCGGCTACCTGGGCCGCAAGATCGAGCTGGTGCTGCGCGACGACAAGGCCCAGCCCGATGAAGGCCTGAAGGTCGCCGAGGACCTGGTGCTGAAGCAGAAGGTCCACTTCACCATCGGCTTCTGCAACACCGGCGTCGCGATGAAGGCGCTGCCGGTGTTCCAGCAGAACAGCCACCTGCTGATGGTGCCGTGCTCGCAGGGCACCTCGGTGACCGCCAAGTTCCCGCCGGCCGAGAGCTACATCTTCCGCAACGCCCCGCGCGACCTGCTGAACGCGCAGTTCCTGATCGCCGACATCGTCGACCGCCGCAAGCTCAGCCGCGTGGCCATCTTTGCCGACCAGACCGGCTACGGCGAAGGCGGCGTGGCCGACCTGACCGCGGAGCTGGCCAAGCGCAACCTGAAGCCGGTGCACGTGGCGCGCTTTCCGCTGGGGGTGGCGAGCCTGGCCGACCAGATGCGCGCCGCGAAGGCGGCCGGCGCCGAGGCCATCGTCTGCTACACGGTGGGGCCGGAGCAGGCGGTGGCGGTCAAGTCGCGCCAGGAAGCCGGCTGGTCGGTGCCGTTCTTCGCACCCTGGCCGCTGTCCTTCCGCAGCGTGCTCGAGAAGGCCGGGCCGCAGGCGCTGGAAGGCACGATGATGGTCCAGACCATCGTGCAGGACACCTACAACGAGCGCCGCGCCTCCTTCCTGGCGCGCTACTTCAAGCACTCGAAAGACCGGCCGATCGGCTCGCTGATGGCCGCCGCCCAGGCCTACGACGCCGTGCACCTGATGCTGTGGGCGCTGTTCCAGACCCGCGGCGACGTGAGCGGCCCGGCCCTGAAGGCCGCGCTGGAGAACCTGGAGAAACCGTTCCAGGGCGTGGTGACCACCTACGACCGGCCGTTCTCCAGCCGCGACCACGACGCGATTGCGCTGAACATGCTGTGGCTGGGCGTCTGGCGCAACGGCCAGGTGGACTACCACTACCCGGAAGACGCCAAGCGCGCGGGCATGGTGCGGCGCAAGCAATAGCACCCGAAAGACGCAGCCAGCTCCCGCCCCCCCCGCGCCACTTCGCCACTTCGCCGCCTACCGCCTACCGCCTACCGCCTACCGCCTACCGGCTTCCGGCTTCCGGCTACCGGCTACCGCCTGGCGCGCTTCAGAACAGCGCGCCGGCCACCGAGAAATCCGCCACCGCCGGCGCCAGGTCGCGCATCGCGGCCACCACCGGCCGCGCATCGTCGCGCCGCCACTGGAAGGCATAGGGCAGCGGCGCCAGCGCGGGCTCCGACACCAGCACCCGCAGCACGCCGCGCCGCTGCAGCGCGCGCGCCCAGGCCTGCGGCAGCAGGCCGATGCCAGCGCCTTCCACCAGCATGCCGGCCACGGCGCCCCAGTGGTTGCACGACAGCCGGCGCGGTGGAGGCAGGCCGGATTGCGCCGCCAGCCAGTCGTCCAGGATGCGCGTGGTGCCGGCACCCGTGGGCAGCGCGACGAGGGCGTGCTCGGCCAGCAGCGCCGGCGACAGGGTGCGCACCCGGCCCAGCAGCGCTGGCGCCGCGCACCAGGCGAACAAGGCCTCGGCCACCGGCACCGAAGTGATGCCGCTGCGCGACGAGCGGCCGGCGACGATCGCGAAATCCAGCTCGCCGGCCTCGACGCGCCGCTCCAGCACCTCGCCGATGTCCACCACCGGCTCGGGCACCAGCCCTGGGTGCTGCTGCTGCATCCGCCGCACCAGGCGCGGCAGCCAGGTCAGCGCCGTCAGCTCGCCGACGCCGAAGCGGCACACGCCGTGCAGCCCCGTGCGCTGCGCCACGGATTGCCGCACGCCTTCGGCCGCCTGCAGCAGCTGCCGCGCCTGCGGCAGCAGGTGGCTGCCGGCCTCGGTGAGGGCGGCGCGGTGGCCACTGCGGTCGAACAGCGCCTGGCCGAGCGAGGCTTCCAGTTCGGCGATGCGCTTGGACAGCGAGGACAGCGACAGGTGCAGCCGCTGGGCCGCCACCGCGAAGCTGGCACAGGTGGCGGCCCAGTAGAAGGCTTCGAGCTGCTTCAGCGTCATGGCCGGCGATTCGACGCCAAAAGCGAACAAGCTGCAATCGATAAATTCGCTTTCTTGCAAGCATGGGCGTCGCTAGATTGCGCGGCATGCAACCGTCACTGCCTCTTTCCCGCACGGCGCCAGCCGCCAGCGCCGGCGCGCCACACGCACCACACGCACCACACGCACCACACGCACCACACGCACCACACGCACCACACGCACTGCACGCACCGCCCGCACCGCAGCCACGACAAGCGGATCACCCACCCCACGCGCCACACGCCGGGCCCGCGCAACAGCAGCTGCGGCAACCGCAACCGCTGCCGCGCCGCCTGCGCCACATCCTGTCGCTGGACGACTTCGCCGCCGCCGCACGCCGGCACCTGCCGCGCCCGTTGTGGGGCTACGTCGACGGCGCGGCGGAGGACAACCAGTCGCTCGCCGACAACCGCCGCAGCTTCAGCACCCACGCGCTGCGGCCGCGCGTGCTGGTGGACGTGTCGGCCCGATCACCGCAGGCCACGCTGTTCGGGCGCACCTGGTCCGCGCCTTTCGGCATCGCGCCGATGGGCCTGTCCGCGCTCACCGCCTACCGCGGGGACATCGTGCAGGCCCGCGCCGCTCAGGCCGCCGGCATCCCGATGATCCTGAGCGGCTCCTCGCTGATCCGGCTGGAAGAGGTGATCGCCGCCGCGCCAGGCACCTGGTTCCAGGCCTACCTGCCGGGCGACACCGCACGCATCGACGCGCTGCTCGACCGGGTGGAGCGCGCCGGGTTCCGCGAACTCGTGATAACGGTCGACATCCCCGTGTCCGGCAACCGCGAGAACAACGTGCGCAGCGGCTTCTCGACGCCGCTGCGGCCGACCCCGCGGCTGGCCTGGGACGGCATCACCCGCCCGCGCTGGCTGCTGGGCACGCTGGCGCGCACGCTGCTGCGCCATGGCATGCCGCACTTCGAGAATTCCTTCGCCGAGCGCGGCGCACCCATCCTGTCGTCGCGCGTGCTGCGCGACTTCAGCGCACGCGACCACCTGAACTGGCGCCACCTGGCGCACATCCGCCGCCGCTGGCGCGGCACGCTCATCGTCAAGGGCATCCTCGCCGCGCAAGACGCCGCGCTGGCGCGCGAGCATGGCGCCGACGGGCTCATCGTCTCCAACCACGGCGGCCGCCAGCTCGATGGCGCGGTGGCGCCGCTGCAGGTGCTGCCTGGGATCGTCGCTGTCGCCGGTGGCCTGCCGGTGATGCTGGACGGCGGCGTGCGCCGCGGCACCGACGTGCTGAAGGCGCTGGCGCTGGGCGCGGCCTTCGTCTTCGTCGGCCGGCCCTTCAACCACGCGGCCGCGATCGGCGGCGAAGCCGGCGTCGCCCACGCCATCGGCCTGCTGCGCGACGAGATCCACCGCGACATGGCGATGCTGGGCATCTGCCGCCTGAGCGAAGTCGACCCGTCCTTCCTTGCGCCGCGCCCGCCGGCTTCCCCCATCCACGCCGCCACCCCCGCCACCCCCGCCACCCCCCACCCCACCACCCGATGATGAACCGCTCCACCTTCCTGAAACTGCTGGCCGCCGCTCCGCTGGCTGGCACCGCGCCGCTGCTGCGTGCCCAGGCCTACCCGGCGCGGCCGGTGCGGCTGGTCGTGCCCTTCGCGGCCGGCGGCACCACCGACATCGTGGCCCGCGCGGTCGCCGAACGCCTGCACAAGGAACTGGGCCAGCCGGTGCTGGTGGACAACCGCGGCGGCGCCGGCGGCGCGCTGGGCGCCAGCGAAATCGCCAAGGCCGCGCCCGACGGCTACACCATCGGCATGGCCACCGTCTCCACCACCGCGACCAACCCCGCGATCAACCCGAAGATCCCCTACGACCCGCTGAAGGACTTCACGCCCATCATCAACATCGCCGCGACGCCCAACGTCATCGCCGTGCACCCCTCCTTCCCGGCGCGCGATTACGCCGCCTTCATCGCCGAGGTGAAGGCGCGCCCCGGCCGGCACAGCTACGGCACGGCCGGCAACGGCTCGATCGGCCACCTGCAGATGGAGCTGTTCAAGAGCCTGGCCGGCCTGTACATCACGCACATACCGTACAAAGGGAGCGGCCCGGCTCTGAACGACGCGGTGGCGGGCACCGTGCCCATCGTCTTCGACAACCTGCCTTCGGCGCTGCCGTTCATCAAGGACGGGCGGCTGGTGCCCGTCGTCGTGTCGGCGCCGGCACGGCTGCCGCAGCTGCCGGCCGTGCCGACCTTCCAGGAAGTGGGCCTGGCGCCGGCCAACCGCATGGCTTACTACGGCCTGCACGGCCCCAAGGGCCTGCCGCGCGACGTGGTGCAGACACTGCACGAAGCCACGCGCAAGGCGCTCGAGGACGCCGGCCTGCGCGCCCGCATCGAGGCCACCGGCTCGATGATCGTCGGCAACACGCCGGAGCAGTTTGCGCGGCAGATCGCGGCCGAGCTGGAGGTCTACCGGCGCACGGTGGCGGCGCAGAAGCTGGCGCTGGATTGAAGGCCGGCGCACAGCGAGAAGGCTGCCTGTGCCCACGTGGCATCCCCCACACGCGATGTGGGTTGGGAGCGGGCGGGGAAGGGCGAGCGGGCGGGGAACAGGGGCGGAACTAGGCAGCTGGGGACAGCGGGTTAACCATTAATCAATCAACTTGATTTATTAATGGGTGGCGCCGAGAATTTCCCACATCGGGCCCCGAGTCCGTCTTCTGATTCCCCCCTCCAAGGAGACCCCATGCGCCACCTGCCGATGATTTCGCTGCTCGCCCTGGCCGCCGGCCCCGCCTTCGCGGCGGATGCACCGGTGATCGGCCTGGTCACGAAGACCGAGACCAACCCCTTCTTCGTGAAGATGAAGGAAGGCGCCGCCGAAGCCGCCAAGGCCCGCGGCGCCAAGCTGTTGACGGGCGCCGGCAAGAGCGACGGGGACAACGCCGGCCAGATCACCGCCATCGAGAACATGATCGCCGCCGGCGCGAAGACGATCCTGATCACGCCCAGCGACTCCAAGGCCATCATCCCGGCGATCAAGAAGGCACAGGCCAAGGGCGTGCAGGTCATCGCGCTGGACAGCCCGACCGACCCGGCCGAGGCCACCGATGCGCTGTTCGCCACCGACAACTACAAGGCCGGCGTGCTCATCGGCCAGTACGCCAAGGCCGCGCTCGGCGGCAAGCCCGCGAAGATCGTGATGCTGGACCTCTTCCCCGGCCACCCGGTCGGCGCGCAGCGCCACAACGGTTTCCTGAAGGGCTTCGGCCTGGCCGCACCGGACGCCAAGAGCAACGAGCTGGGCAAGCCGGCCGAGGTGGTCTGCATGGCCGACAGCTTCGGCGACCAGGCCAAGGGCCAGACGGCGATGGAAAACTGCCTGCAGAAGTCGCCCGAGGTCAACGTGGTCTACACGATCAACGAGCCGGCGGCCGCCGGCGCCTTCAACGCGCTGAAGAAGGCGGGCAAGGACAAGAACGTCGTCATCGTCTCGGTCGACGGCGGCTGCCAGGGCGTGAAGGACGTGGGCGAGGGCAAGATCGCCGCCACGTCGCAGCAATACCCGCTGAAGATGGCGGCCATGGGCGTCGAGGCCGGCGTGGCCTACGCCAAGGAAGGCAAGAAGGTCAGCGGCTACACCGACACCGGCGTCACGCTGATCGCCGCCAAGCCCGTGGCCGGCGTCGACAGCAAGGACGTCGCCACCGGCACCTCGCTGTGCTGGGGCAAGAAGTGACCCGGCGCTGACGCATCATGGGCACCACCGCCGCTCCCCTGTCGCCGGGCCAACCCCATCCCATGAACCGCTGGACCGATCGCCTGCCGCCGCTGGGCACGCTGGGGCCGCTGATCGCGCTGCTCGCCGCCTGCGTTTTCTTCGCCACCCAGAGCGACCGCTTCCTCACCGGCGGCAACCTGTCGCTGGTGCTGCAGCAGGTGATGGTCGTCGGCGTCATCGCCATCGGCCAGACGCTGATCATCCTGACCGCGGGCATCGACCTGTCCTGCGGCATGGTGATGGCGCTGGGCGGCATCGTGATGACCAAGTTAGCCACCGAGCTAGGGCTGCCGCCGGCGCTGGCGATCGCCTGCGGGCTGGGCGTGACGACCTTGTTCGGGCTGGTCAACGGCCTGCTCGTCACGCGCATCAAGCTGCCGCCCTTCATCGTCACGCTGGGCACGCTGAACATCGCGTTCGCGATCACGCAGCTGTATTCCGGCGCGCAGACCATCACCGGCCTGCCCGATGCGCTGACCGCGCTCGGCGGCACCTTTGCCGTGGGCGGCACCGAGATCGCCTGGGGCACGCTGCTGATGCTGGCGCTGTTCGCGCTGACCTGGTTCGTGCTGCGCGAGACCGCGGCCGGCCGCCACGTCTACGCCGTCGGCAATAACGCGGAAGCGACGCGGCTGGTCGGCATCCCGACGCAGAAGGTGCTGCTCGGCGTCTACGTGATCGCGGGCCTGTTCTACGGCATCGCTTCGCTGCTGTCGGTGGCGCGCACCGGCGTCGGCGACCCCAACGCCGGCCAGACCGAGAACCTGGACGCGATCACCGCGGTCGTGCTGGGCGGCACCAGCCTCTTCGGCGGCCGCGGCGTCGTGCTGGGCACGCTGGTGGGCGCGCTGATCGTCGGCGTGTTCCGCAACGGCCTCACGCTGATGGGCGTGTCCTCGATCTACCAGGTGCTGGTCACCGGCGTTCTGGTGATCCTGGCAGTCGCCACCGACCAGCTGTCGCGCAAGGGAGCCCGCTGATGAACGCCGCCCTCCCAACCAGCCCGGCCGCGGTCGCCCGCAGCGGCGCCCGGCCAGGCAACGGGCCCGCGGCGGCCGCTGCGCCGCAGGTCCTGATGCAGGCCAAGGGCCTGGTGAAGCGCTACGGCCAGGTCACCGCGCTCGATGGCGCCGACTTCGAGCTGCGCGCCGGCGAGATCCTGGCGGTGATCGGCGACAACGGCGCCGGCAAGTCGTCGCTGATCAAGGCGCTGTCCGGCGCGGTGGTGCCCGATGCGGGCGAGATCCACCTCGACGGCCGGCCGGTGCGCTTCCGCAGCCCGATCGAGGCCCGCCGCGCCGGCATCGAAACCGTCTACCAGGACCTCGCCGTGGCGCCGGCGATGAGCATCGCCGAGAACCTCTTCCTCGGCCGCGAGCTGCGCCGGCCCGGCTTCGCGGGCCACGTCCTTCGCATGTTGGACAAGAAACGCATGCTGCAGGAAAGCAGCGCGCGCATGCAGGAACTGAAGGTCGGCATCCGCTCGATGACGCAGGCCGTCGAGACGTTGTCGGGCGGGCAGCGCCAGTGCGTGGCGGTGGCGCGCGCCGCCGCCTTCGCGCGGCACGTGGTCATCATGGACGAGCCGACCGCGGCGCTGGGCGTCAAGGAAGGCAACATGGTGCTCGAGCTGATCCGCCGCGTGCGCGACCAGGGGCTGTCCGTCGTGCTGATCTCGCACAACATGCCGCACGTGTTCGAGGTGGCCGACCGCATCCACGTGGCCCGGCTCGGCCGGCGCGCCGCGGTGCTGGACCCGAAGCGCATCAGCATGAGCGACACCGTCGCGGTGATGACCGGCGCGATGCGTCCCGATGGAATCCCAGCCGAATGCCTGGCCCACTGACCTCAAACGCCACCGCCGCCGCCACCGCCACCGCCGCCACCGCAGCCGCCGCCCCGGGCCCGCGGCTGCGGCCCCGCGGCTCGCGCCACGGCGGCCAGCGCCAGTACAACGAACGCGTGGTGCTGCAGGCCATCCGGCTGCACGGCGCGCTGTCCGGCGCCGACATCGCCCGGCTGACGCAGCTCACCGCGCAGACCGTCTCGCTGATCACCAAGCGCCTGCTCGACGACGGGCTGATCGCCAAGGGCGAGCTGCAGCGCGGCAAGGTCGGCCAGCCTTCCGTGCCGCTGGCCCTGAACCCCGACGGCGCCTACGCCATCGGCATCAAGGTGGGCCGCCGGAGCGTGGACGTGCTGCTGGTCGACTTCGTCGGCGCGGTGCGCGCGCGCTGGACGCTGGGCTACCGCTACCCAGAGCCGCAGCAACTGCTGGCCGAGATCGCGGCGCGGCTCGCGGAGATCCGCGCGCTGCTCGACGATGCGGCCTATGGGCGAGTGCAAGGCATCGGCATCGCGACGCCGTTCTCGCTCGGGGGCTGGCAAACCCTGCTCGACATGCCGCCCGAGGTCGCCGCGCGCTGGCCCGCCACCGACCTGCGCGCGGACGTAGCGCGCCTGACCGACCTGCCGGTCGAGCTGATGAAGGACACCGCCGCGGCCTGCGTCGCCGAGCTGGTCGCCGGCCGCGGCCGCAGCGTCCAGAGCTTCCTGTACGTGTTCATCGACACCTTCGTCGGCGGCGGGCTGGTGCTCGACAGCCACCTGCACGCCGGCGTGCACGGCAATGCCGGCGCCATCGGCTCGCTGCCGCTCGAGCGCCGCGGCGCCGGCGCCAGCCCGCGCCAGATGCTCAGCATCGCCTCGCTGGTCAACCTGGAGCGCCTGTACGCGGAGGCCGGCCTGGACATCGGCGCCGCGGCCGACGAGCGCGCGCTGCAGCCACCCTGGGCGCCGTGGACTCAGCACTGGCTCGCGGAGGCGGCCGATGCCATCGCCTTCGCGATCAATGGCGCGGCCTGCCTGCTCGACCTCGACGGCGTGATCCTCGACGGCTCATTCAGCCGCGCGCTGCAGGCGGCCCTGGTGACCGCGGTGGAGCAGGCGCTGACCGGCTACAGCTGGGAAGGCGTCGAGCGGCCGCCGCTGCTGCCCGGCAGCATCGGCTCCGATGCGCGGGCGATCGGCGGTGCGCTGCTGCCGCTGTACGCCAACTTCGCGCCCGATCGCGAGCTGTTCCTGAAGGTGGCGACGGAGTGAGCGGGCCGCCTAGGCGCTGATGGACGCGGCAATGCCCGGCGCGCCAGAGGCGGGCCGGGATTCGCGCGGTGCCGCCGACCCGGCACCGGCGTCAAGCCCGGGCGATCAGCCCTTCGTGGCCTTCTTGGCCGCGTCGCGCGCCGCCTTCTCGGTGTCCTTCGCCTGCTTCTTGCAGTCAGACTGCGCGGCACCCTGCAGGTCCTCGCACTTTTCCTTCGCCACTTCGTACTCGGCCTCGGCCTTCATCTCGGCCAGCTTCACCGCGTCCCTCTGCTCACCGGACTCGCGGTACTTCAGGTCGGCCTTGGCGACCTTTTCCTTGGCCTTGGCCTCGGCCTCGCAGATGTCCTTGGCGTTGGCCTTCATGGCCTCGCAGGCCTTCTTGTCGGCCTTGGCGGTCTCTTCGATGCGGTCCTGCTCGGCCTTGGCCTGTTCCTTGGTCAGCTTGGTGGCCGGCGTGGTGGTGGTGCCCGTCGACGGCGTGGTGGTGGTCGCGGACGGCGTCGAGGGCGTCGTGGTGGTGCTCGTCTGGGCATACGTGGACGACAGGGCCACCATCCCTACCAGCAGCAGCGAAAGCTTGGTGAACTTCATGGTCGATCTCCGGTGTGTGTGAAAGCGAGGCGCCAGTGTCGGCAGAGTGGTCAAGGCCATGGAACCGGCGAATGCCGACACCGCGCGTCAGCCGGCGCCTACGTCGGCAACCCTTGTGTCGAAGTGCTTCGGCCGCGCCGAATGCGTGCTAGGGACGTTAGCGCTGTGCAGTCGCCTCCGAAGCGTTGACAGGCCCTGGAGCGTGCACGGTGGGGTATCGAGGCGAAGCCCGGGCGGCGCTTCCTGCGGGACGTGAGCCTCGGCCCGTCGCATGCCCATCCAGCCCCGGCCCCGAAGCCGCCGACACGGCCGGGCTCTGGCGGTCACCCGGCCGTCCGGCCTGCCCCCATGCGACAGTAGGCGCCATGAAACTGCGCCAGATCGAGGTGGTGTATGCCGTGCTGCAATCGGGCACCTTGAGCGCCGCCGCGCGGCTGCTCAACATCACGCAGCCCTCGGCCACCAAGCACCTGCAGCAGGCTGAAGCCGGCTTGGGCTACTCGCTCTTTCGCCGCGCCAACGGCCGACTACATCCCACCGAAGAACTGATGCAGCTGGCGCCCTCGCTGCGCGCCGCATACGCCGGCTTCGACGACGTGCGCCGCACGGCCCAGGGCCTGCGCCAGCAGCCCCAGGCCCGGCTGCGCATCGGCTGCGTGCTGTCGATGGCCGGCCCGCTGCCCGAGGCCTACGAGGCACTGCGGGCACGCCACCCGAACCTGCGCTGCGAGTTCTCCACCGGCCACTACGACACGCTGCTGCACTGGCTGCTGATGCGCGAGATCGACGTCGGCATCGTGCTCGAGCCGCGGCCCCACCCGGCCATTGCGTACCAGGACCTCGGCCTGCGTCGGCTGGTCTGCGCCGGCCTGCCGCAACTGCTGGGCAAGTACCGCCTGGCCACGAAGGCACAGGCCGAGGCGCTGCGCACGATGCCCCTCATCGAGGTGCTGGACACCGACCCGGTGGGCCGCCTCGTCAGCACCTATGCCGAGCGCTACGGCTGGCCTTTTCCTGCCCGCCTGGCGGTGAAGACCCACCAGGTGGCGCTGGACCTGGCCGCACGCGGACTGGGTGTTGCGGTGGTCGACGACTTGAGTGCGCTGCGCTACCAGCCGGCGCTGAAGGTGCTGCCGATCGAGCCGGAAGCGGCGATCTCGGTGCAGGCGATGTTCCTGCAGCCGGGATCGCTGTCGCAGGCGGCGGACAACTTCATCGCCGCCTACCGGGCGGCTTCATCCCGACCCTGATACCCCTGATACACCCCTGATACTCCCCTAATACCCGTTGGCACCGCCCGCTCGCCGGTAGTCCGCAGCGCCGTGGTAGGTTGGGAATCCGTAGCCGTCGTGGCTGACCGCGATGCCCGCCAGGCCGCTGGTCAGGCCGGTCGCGCCGAGCGTCGACGCGGTATAGCCATAGGCGGCGCGCATGCCGGGAATCTGGCTGGCAATGGGCTTGCCGTTCTCGAACTGCGCCACGGAGCTCGCTGATCCCTGCCCGGTCCAGTTGTCGGCATTGATCGCCGCCTGGATGTCCATGCCGTAGACGACATGGCCGAGGAAGCTCTTGACGATGTAGTCGGGGATCGGTCCGCCGCCGGCCGCGCCCCACACCAGCCGCAGCCGCCCCTGGGCATCCAGCGCGATCGCCGGCGCGATCGAGCTGCGGGGCTTCCGGTGAGGCCCGTAGCCGTTGACGTCCAGCCCGGGCATGCTGGCGGAGAAGTTCGACATGGCGTTGTTCAGCATCATGCCGGCCGCCTCGATGTGCGCGCCCCAGTGCGTGTTGATGGTGGTGGTCATCGCCAGCGCATTGCCGTAGCCATCGACGATCGACAGGCTGCTGGTGGTGTTCCAGTCCTCGTCGCGGTCGGCGGTGCCGCGCTCGCTGCGGGCGAGCAGCGTGCGTGCTGGCGGCAGGCGCGGGTGGCGCAGCGCCTTCGGCGAGAGGTTCGCCATCGGGTCGAAGGCCGAAGGGTCGGTGGCCGCGAAGGCCGGGATGCCGTCCGCCACGCCGCCGGCGCTCACGGTGCCGAGCGCGGTGCCGCCGACCAGCGCCGCGCGCTTGTCGAGGTAGGGACCGGACAGCAGCGCAGCCACCCGCGCATCGACGTTCGAGTAGGCCGGGTCGCCGACCACGTTGCGGCGGTCGGCATTGGCCAGGCGGCTCGACTCGGCCACGCGGTACAGGAACTCGGGCGTCCCCCAGCCGGCTGCCGCGATGCCCTGGCGCTGCACGATGCCCAGCGAATAAAGCGTGACCAGGCCGCCGAAGGATGGCGCGGGCTGGGTGTGGATCGTCATGCCGAAGCGCTCGCCCACCAGCGGCTTGCGCTCGACGGCGCGGTAGTTCGCAAAGTCGCTGGGTGCCATCAGGCTCGGGATGCGCGCCGGAATGATGGCCGCCGAGGTGGTGCCATCGCCGTGGTAGGTGCTCGGCAGGATCGAGGTGCAGTTGTTGCTGCCGTCGGCCTTCTGCTTGTCCTCCTTGAAGCGCTGCAGGATGGCGGCGGCGATCGGCCCGTCCGGGTCGTAGAAGGCCGCCGCCCCGCCGTCGCGCAGCAAGGCCATGGTCTGCGCGAGCGGCGCATTGCGGATCAGCGTGCCCACGGGCAGCGGTTTCTCGCCGTCGGGATCGGCCGGGTCGCAGTAGCGGGCCTTGATGTCCTTGTACTTGCAGCGCGCCGCGCCCCAGCGGTCGCGGGCGTTGTTCCACCAGGCCTTGACGCCGCCTGCATTGAGCGGCTCGCCGGTCTCGTCGTCGAACTCCGTGCCCGCGCTGTACAGCGTGGAGTACATGTACTGCGTCATCGGGAAGCCGTTGTCAGCGAGCGCGATGGCGTCGTCCCACAGGGTGTTCCACGGGCGCCGGCCATGCGCCTGGTGCACCAGGTCCAGCACCTTCAGCGTGCCCGGCACGCCCGCGGCGCGGCCCGAGATGTTGGTGTTGCCCTGCTGGGAAGAGAGGTTGCCGCCGATCTGCTGCCCACCGCGGCACAGCAGGTCCGAGGCCACCGCCATCTGATAGATCGACGTCGTGGTGGGCGCGCCGATGTGGGCCGGCGCGCCGGACAGGCCCTCGTAGGTGTGCACCTTCTTCGCCGCGGCGTCGTAGTAGGTGATGAGGCTGCCACCGGCGAGCCCCGAGGCGAACGGTTCGGCCACCCCCAGCATCGCCTGCACCGCGATGGCGGCATCGATCGCCGAGCCGCCCTGCGCCAGCACGCGGCAGCCCGCGGCCGAGGCCTGCACGTCCGCCGACGTCACCATCACGTTGGTGCCGGTGATGCCCACCGCCTGGCCGTAGGGCGCGCCGGCCTGCGGCGTGCACAGCGCGGGATCGAACTTGGCCACGCGCACCGGCGTGGCGTCGATGCGCCACTGCAGCGCCGCCGGGTCGAAGGCCACGCTGCGATCCAGCCGCAGGGTGATGGTGTCGGCCGGCGTGGCGCTGGCCCCGGCGCCGAGGGCACCGACCAGCGCCTGGCCGTCGATGACCGACACCCCCGGCCCGGCACCGGTGATGGTGGCACCCACGCCGGTCAGCGGCAGCGCGCCCGCCTGCACGGTGAGCTTGAACCGGTAGTCGTACATGGTGCGGCCGACGCGCGTCTCGGCGATCTTCGTCAACCCGAGCACCTGGGCCAGCGGCGCCGCGGGCGCGGCCCCCTGCGGCGCCACCTGCGCGGCGAGCGCCTGCCGCTGTGTGGCCACCACCGCGGCGTCGCTCTTCGCCGCGGCAGCGGGAGCATCCCCGCCGCCGCAGGCGGTGGCCAGCGCCGCCGCGGCCACCGTGATCGTGAAGCGGATGGCAGTCATCGTGCACCTCCGGCCTGGCGGCGCAGGCCCGTGGCCGCCAGCGCCGCCAGCGCGATGCCGGCCAGCAGCATCGAGGCCGGCTCGGGCACCGCCAGCCCCGGCGCATCGATGCTGGTGCCGGAGGTGATGACCTCGAAAGTGAGCGGGTCATGCACGTCGAATTGCAGCGCGCCCGGTGCGCGCGTGCCGAGGAAGTCGAACTGCACGCGGAAGCCGCCGGCCTGGCCGCCCACACCGAGCCCGTCGGCCGGATCGGCCACCAGCGCGTCGAGGAAGCCGGGCGCCGGAATGGTGGTGGACGGCTGCAGCACCAGCGTGTCCCACGCGGCAGGCGAAGCCAGCAGCGTCAGGTTGGCGAACAAGGCCTCGTCGAAGTAGGCGCTGAACGCTTGGATGGACGGCGGCGTGCCGTCGTCGTTGGTCAGCGCGAGCTCGACGGTCCAGCGGTTGCCGCTGCCGTGCGTGTAGTGCGTCGTCAGCAGCGCCGCGGGGCTGGCCGTGGCCAGCATGCCCAGCAGGGCGGCGAGGCCCAGGCGGGATGGAAGCTTCATGGGTGCGTCTCCGGTGGATCGTCGCGCCACGGGCGGTCCCGCCGCGTGCGGACCAGTCTAGGAGCGCTGTTTGCGCCAAGCACATGCGCAGATCGGTCCAGGCCATAGCCTGCGCGAATGCCTCGCGGACGATCCAAGCCCGCTTCATGCATCGGCCCGGCGGTGCCGCCCACACCGCGCGGCGCGGCGGGGGGGTGGTCGCTAGGGGCGGGGTGCGCGATCCGGATACCGCGCCTGCAACTGCGCGAACGACACCAGCTCGCCGGCGATCGCGCTGGCCGCCACCGTCGGCGGGCTGGCCAGCCACACCTGGCCCGGGCCGGAGCGGCCGGGAAAGTTGCGGTTGATCGCGCTCACCGTCACCTGCGATGCGTCGGTCGACGAGCCCGGCCCGCAATTGGCGCAGGCGCCGCAGGACGGCTGCAGGATGCGCGCACCCACCTGCTGGAAGGCCGCCAGGTAGCCGCGGGCGACGCACTCGTCGCGCACGGCGGTGGTGCCGAACTGCAGGTACAGCGCCACGCCATCGGCCACGCGCAGGCCGCGGGCCGCCGCCCAGGCCAGCACCGCGTGGTATTGCTCGAAGTCTTCGCGCTTGCCGGCCGTGCAGCTGCCGCCGTAGGCGATGTGAATGCGCACGCGCTCGCCCAGCGTGTCCAGCGGCAGCCCGTAGCCTGGATCACCCGGGCGCGCCACCATCGGCGACAGTGCACTGCAGTCGATGCGCAGGTGCCCGGCATAGGCCGCGCCGGGATCGCTCGCCATCCAGGGCTCGAGCTGGAACTCGACACCGCGGCGCTCGCGCAGGAAGCGCAGGGTTTCGGCATCGGGCTCGACCAGGCCGGTGAAGCCGCCCAGTTCGGCCGTCATGTTGGTCAGCGTCGCGCGCTCGTCCGTGGACATCGCGCGCACCGCCGGGCCGCCGAACTCGAAGACCTTGCCCACGCCAGCGCCGGCGCGGATGGCGGGCTGCGCCAGCAGGTGCAGCACGGCGTCCTTGGCCGTCACGCCGGCCGGCAGCGTGCCGTCCAGGTCCACGCGCAGCACCGCCGGCATCGTCATGCGCACCGCGCCGGTCAGGAAGGCAAGGGCCATGTCGGTGGTGCCGATGCCGAACGCCACGCAGCCCAGCGCGCCGCTGTGCGGCGTGTGCGAATCGGTGCCGACGATCAGCTGGCCCGGCAGCGCACAGTGCTCGGCCATCATCGCGTGCGAGATGCCGGCGCTGCCGTCCGCCGCCCCCGCCGCCGCGGCTTCCGCCTCGGTCAAGCTGCGGTGCATGCGCAGCCCGTGCTCCTGGGCGAAGCGGCGCTGCGCCTGCACCATCGCCAGCACGTTCGGCACCAGGCCGCCGCGCTGGTGCGCCGGGCTTTCAGCGACGTACGACGTGTGGTCCTCGAAGACGACGATCGAGCCCGGCTCGCGCATGCGCGGCCGGCCGCCGGCGTGCTGACTCAATACATGAGCGGCCATGGCGGTGTAGTACTCGTGGATGAAGCGCCAGTCGGCGCGCACGAAGGCACCGTCGCCCGGGACCGGATCGGGCGGCGTCGCGCGCATCGGCAGCCGGTGGCGATCGACGATCTTCTCGAACAGCGTGCGCGCGCGGGCACCTTCCCCGGGCGGATCGGCCGGGGCCGCACGACCCAGCGCGCCGGCGCCGAAGCGCAGCAGCCCGCCCGCGCGCAGGATGGCCGCGGCCAGCGGATCGCGGCCGGCCACCAGCTCGTCGATGGTGATCGCTTCGCCCGCGGCGATGCGGGCGGCCAGCCCGAGGTCGGTCGACGTGAAGAGGCCGATGTTGTCGGCGTTCTGGCGGTAGATGCGCTCGAAGCTCTCGGCGATGACGAGGCGGATGCCCGCCAGCATTTCGGCCCGCGGACTGTGCTCGCGCGAGGAGCCCTTGCCATAACGCCGGCCCGCCACCGTGACCGAGAAGCCGCCCGCCCGCACCGCGCCCGGCGCCACCGGCCGCACGCCGCCGGCCTCGAATCCCGTGTAGGGAAAGCGGCCGAGCGCGTCGTCCCAGTGCGTGAGGATGGGCACCGGCGTGATCTCGTCGGTGGACACGTCGTCGGCGCGGGGCAGCGCGTCCGCGTCGATGGGCCCGCCGGCCGCGCCGCCATCGAGCTGCCGCGCCATCAGGTCGGCCGAGCGGCTCAGCACCAGCACGCGGCCCGGCAGGGCAAGGATGTCGGATGTCATGGTCGATGCTATGGCGGGCCTGCCTTGCGCAGCCGTCGGCATCCGGCAAGCCCGTCATCGCCGGCCGCGATGGCTGGAAAACGGCCGCCTCCTGCAGGTTATTCCCGATCGGACGGACGGCCATTCCGCCTGCCGTGGCGGCATCATCGGGCTTCCAGCACACGCCAGGGAGGACAGCACATGCTTCGATCCGCATCGCCATTGCAGCGCGCCGCCGCAGCGGCCTTCGTGACGATCGGCCTGCTCGGCGGCTGCGCCAGCGGGCCGGCCCCGGGCGCTGGCTGCGCCGACGGCGGTCCGGGCGTGGTCTGCACCGCCCAAGGCGCCGTGCGCGGCTCGCCCGACGGCGGCACGCTGGCCTTCAAGGGCATTCCCTATGCCGCCGCGCCGGTGGGCTCGCGCCGCTGGGCGCCGCCCGAGCCGCCGCAGCCCTGGCCCGGCGTGCGCGACGGCAGCCGCTACGGCGCCGTGTGCCCGCAGCTGGCCGGCCCCCAGGTGATCGGCGACGAGGACTGCCTGACGCTCAACGTGTGGACCCCCGTTACGCCGCCCGCGCGCCCGCTGCCGGTGATGGTGTTCCTGACCGGCGGCGGCAACCATGCCTTCTCCGGCCAGGGCGCGCCGGTCTTCGGTGGCGTCAGCTACAACGGGCAGCAGCTGGTGCCCGAGGGCGTCATCCACGTCAGCTTCAACTACCGGCTCGGCGCGCTGGGCTTCCTGGCCCACCCGGCCCTGGGCGCCGAGCGCGCCGACAAGCTCTCGGGCAACTACGGCAGCCTCGACCAGGTGGCCATGCTGCGCTGGCTGCAGGCCAACATCGCGGCCTTCGGCGGGGACCCGCAGCGCATCACGCTGTTCGGCACCTCGGCCGGCGGCGGCAACATCTGCACGCTGATGGCGATGCCGGCGGCGCGCGGGCTGTTCCAGCGCGCGGCCATGCAGTCCAGCGTGCCCACCGGCTGCGAGCTGCCGACGCTGCAGCAGGCCGAAGCCGGCACCGGCGCGCGGGTGGCGCAAGCCCTGCAATGCAGCGGCGCCGACGCCGCCGCCTGCCTGCGCGGCAAGGCCGCGGCCGACGTGGTGCGGGCCGTGCCCGGCAGCTTCGGCATGCAGCCGCGGCTGTACGGACCGGTGGTCGATGGCCGCCACGTGCCCGAGCAGCCCATCGCCGCGATCGAGCGCCGCGCCCATGCCGCCGTGCCGGTCATCATCGGCAACACGACCCAGGAAACCATGCAGTGGGCCGGGGGCATGGGGCCGGTGAGCGATGCCGCCAGCTACCAGACGGCGCTGGCCAAGGTCTACGGCGCCGAGGTGACGCCGCGCATCATGGCGGTGTACCCGCTGGGCGCCTACCCGACGCCGCATGCCGCGCTGATGCAGCTGACGACCGACAGCTTCTTCACCTGCCAGAGCCGCCGCGTGGCGCGCAGCCTGGCGCGCAGCCAGCCGCAACCGGTGTACCGCTACCTGTACGCGCACACGCTCGACAACGACGCCGACCAGCGCGCGCTGGGCGCGGTGCACACCATCGAGCATGTGATGTTCTTCCCCTGGCAGGGCAAGTACACGCCCACCGCGGCCGACCGCGCGGTGCAATCCGCGCTGGTGAAGCGCTGGGCCGGCTTCGCCGCCGTGGCCGATCCGGCGGCCGCCGGCGGGCCGGCATGGGGGCCGGCCCACCCGGGCGACCGCTACCTCTGGATCGGTGCGGCCAGCGAGGCCAGGCAGGGCGACGGCGGTGCGCAGTGCGACTTCTGGGACAGCGTGCGCCTGCCGTCGCCGCACCTGTGACGGCAGGCGCCCACGACACCCTGGACAACAGGCTACAGTGCGCGCCGCACCACGATGGAGGCCCCGACGATGTTCCCGCCCGATCTCGATGATGACGGCCGAAGTGCGCAGCATGCCGGCCGGCTGACGCGGCGCCGCTTCCAGGCCGCGCTGCTGGCCGCCGGCACCGTGCCGCTGGCCGCAGGCGCGGCCGCCGGACCGCCGGTGGTGCTGGGCATCGACGGCGAGTTCGGGCTCGACAACAGCACCTCGGCGCAGGCGGTGGAGCTGGGTGTCAAGGTGGCGGTCGAGCAGATCAACCAGGCCGGCGGCGTGCTGGGCGGCCGGCCGCTGGCCATCGTCACCAAGGACCACCGTTCGATCCCCGCGCGCGGCATCCGCAACATCGAGGAATTCGCGGCCATGCCCGAGGTGCTGGCGGTCTTCGGCGGCCGCTTCAGCCCGGTGGTGATCGAGCAGCTGCCGCTGCTGAAGGCCACGCGCATGCCGTTCCTGGCCGTGTGGTCGGCCGCCGACGTGATCGTCGACAACGGCAGCTCCCCGAACTATGCGTTCCGGCTCTCGCTGCGCGACGGCCTGGCCATGCCGTTCATGATGAATCAGGCGCGCCAGCGCGGCATCGAGCGCGTGGGCCTGCTGCTGACCAACACCTCCTGGGGCCGCAGCAACCAGGCCGCGGTCGAGAAGTACGCGGCCGCGCAGCGCGTGCCGCAGGTCATCGGCACCGCCTGGTACAACTGGCAGGAACGCACGCTGATCGACAAGTACCACAAGCTCGTCGATGCCGGCGCGCAGGCCGTGCTGCTGGTGGCCAACGACGACGAGGCCGCCGTGCTGGTGCGCGAGATGGCCACGCTGCCGCGCGACAAGCGCGTGCCGGTGCTGAGCCACTGGGGCGTCACCGGCGGCCGCTTCGCCAAGGAAGCCGGCGCGGCGCTGCGCGAGGTGGATTTCAGCGTCATCCAGACCTTCAGCTTCTTCCAGGCCCGGCAGCCGGGGCTGGACCGCTTCATGGCCACCGCGCGCCAGTTCAACATCAAGCGCATCGAGGACATCGAGAGCCCCGTCGGCGTCGCCCATGCCTACGACATGACGCATATCCTGGCCAAGGCCATCAACCTGGCCGGGCGGGCCGATCGCGCCGCGGTGCGCGACGCGCTGGAGCGCGTCCCCTTGCATGACGGCCTGATCAGGCGTTATGCGCCACCCTTCACCGCCGCGCGCCACGAGGCCCTGACGCCGGCCGAGCTGCTGATGGCCCGCTACCGCGAGGACGGCGTCATCGTACCGATCGCCACCGCCGCGGGCCGCGCGCCCACGGGCGCGCCAGCAGCATCCAGCGCGCCTGCGCGATAGGCGGCGGCATGCGGCGCTGGATACCCGCCAGCCTGGCCGGCCGTTTCGCGCTCGCCTCGGCCGGATTGGTGTCTGTGGCGCTGCTGCTGATCTCGGTGGCCTCGTGGTGGCTGCTGAACCGCCAGCATGAACGCGGGGCCCAAGCCCTGGCCGCGCACGAGCGCCAGGCCCGCGCCGCCGCGCTGGGTGCCGACCTGCGGGCGTTGACCGGGCGCATGGCCGAGGTCGCCGGCAGCACGCTGCTGGCCACGGGGCTGGTCGACAGCGCCGGGCGCGAGACCTACCTCACGCCTTTCCTGCAGGGCATCCGCCAGGTCAACGGCATCCCGGTGCAGGTGTTGTTCACCGACTTCCAGGGCCGCGAAATCGCCAGCAACGGCGCGGCGCGTTTCTCGCCCGAGCAGACCACCTGGCTGCAGCGCATGATCGAGCAGGGCCGCCCGGCGGCAACCATCTTCACCTCGCCGCACGGCAGCGAGCTGGTGGCGATGGAGCCGATGGTCTACGCCCGCACCCGATCGCCCGAGGGTGCGGTGCTCTACAAGGTGGCGCTGCGCGACCTCGAGCGCGGCGCCGCGCTGCGGCTCGAGTGGGGCGATGCCCCGCCCAGCGCGGTGCCCACGCAGCCGGTGCCGGTGCCGGCAGTGCTGGAGCCGCTGCGCTTTCGCGTGCGCGACACCGTGGCCGCCCCGGTGGACGGCATGCGCGCTCCGCTGCCGCTGATCCACATCGCGCTGATCGCCGCCGGGCTGTTCGTGCTGGTCGTGGTCGCGGGTTGGCGCCTGGCCCGGCTGCTGACGGCCGACGTGCACGGCCTGCAGGCCTTCGCCGGCACGCTGCTGGGCAGCGGCCTGGGCACCGAGCGCGCGCCTGACGGCGGCAGCGCCGAGGCATCGGGCCTGGCGCGCGCGATCAACGCGATGCTGGACCGGCTGAACGAGCAACACGCCACGCTGCTGGCCGAGCGCGAGAAGCTGACCCACCTGACCGACGTGCTGCAGTCGGCTGACCGGAAGAAGGACGACTTCCTGGCGATGCTGGGCCATGAGCTGCGCAATCCGCTGGCACCCATCAGCGCCGGGGCCCAGCTGCTGAAGATGATGCCCGGCAGCGACCCGCGCGTGGTGCGCACCAGCGAGATGATCGCGCGCCAGGTCAAGCAGATGACGCGCATCGTCGACGACCTGCTCGACGTCTCGCGCGTCACCCGCGGCCTGGTCACGCTGGAGCGCGCGCCGCTGGACCTGCGCGAAGTCATCCATGCTGCCGTCGAACAGGCGCGCCCACTGGTCGATGCGCGGCGCCAGGCGCTGACGCTGCGGCTGCCGGCCGAGCCCATCGGCGTGCACGGCGACCACGCGCGCCTGGTGCAGGTGATCGGCAACCTGCTGAGCAACGCGGTGCGCTACACGCCCGAGCGCGGTTCGATCATCGTCGCCGCCTGGGCCGAGGAAGGCCGCGCGGTGGCCGCGGTGCAGGACAACGGCATGGGCATCGCGCCCGCGCTGATGCCGGAGCTGTTCGACCTCTTCACGCAGGGCTCGCGCAGCGTCGACCGCAGCCAGGGCGGCCTGGGCCTGGGGCTGGCGCTGGTCAAGCACCTGGTCGAACTGCACGGCGGGCAGGTGGAGGCCGCCAGCGAAGGCCAGGGCCGCGGCGCCACCTTCACGGTGCGGCTGCCGATGGCCCACCTGCCGCTGCCGCTGCCGGCCGAGCGGGCCGCCCACGCCGGTACGGTAGCCGATTCACGCGCCAACGGCCGCGGCGGCTTGAACATCCTGATCGTCGACGACAACGTCGATGCCGCGCAATCGCTCGGCGACTGGCTGCAGTTGCAAGGACACCGGGTGCAGGCGGTGCACGACGGCGCCGCCGCGCTGGCCCGCGTCGGCCCCGGCGCGGAGGCCGTCGACGCCTGCATCGTCGACATCGGCCTGCCGCGCATGGACGGCTGGGAACTGGCCCGCCGCCTTCGCGATGCCCCCGCCACCGCCCACGCGCTGCTGATCGCGCTGAGCGGCTACGGCCAGCCCGCCGACCGCGAACGCTCGGCACAGGCCGGGTTCACGCAGCACCTGGTCAAGCCGCCGGACGTGGCGCGGCTGGCAGCTATCCTGGCGGGCGCCACCGAGGCATCGACGCCGCACGGAAGACGCTCTCTTTGAACGCCATCATCCGATCACCCCGGGAAGCCCGCACGATGACCGACACGACCGCCCCTGCATCGCTGCTCGAAGGCTCCTGCCACTGCGGCGCCGTCCGGCTCACGCTGCCGACCGCGCCCGAGAAGGCCACGCGCTGCAACTGCTCGCTCTGCCGCCGCCTCGGCGGACTGTGGGCGTACTACGAGTTCGGCACCGTCGAAGTCACGGGACACCCCGAGCACACGCAAGAGTACGTGTGGGGCGACAAGACGCTGCGCACCGTGCGCTGCCGGCACTGCGGCTGCGCCACGCACTGGGAGCCGCTGCAGCCCGAGCCTGGTGCCAAGCACGGCGTGAACCTGCAGAACTTTCCGCCCGAATTGCTGAAGTCGGTGACCGTGCGCCATTTCGACGGCGCCGACACCTGGACCTTCCTCGATTGAGAAAGCCGTGAGCGCAACCGGCATGCCCATCTCGGCCTGGCTCCCGCCGTTCGCGGATTCCCAGTTCGACGAGCTCGCGCACCTGTCCGCGCTGCTCTTTCCCGGACCGGCCATCGCGCACCGCTGGCGCCTGTCCCGCATGCCCGATGCCAGCGTCTTCATCGCGCACGATGGTGAGCGGCTGATCGGCTTCAAGGCGGGCTATGCGGTCACCGAGCACCGCTACTACAGCTGGCTGGGCGGCGTGCACCCGGACTGCCGCCAGCAAGGCATCGCGACGCAGCTGGCCCACGCGCAGCACCGCTGGGCGGCGGAGCGAGGCTACACGGTCGTCGAGACCGCCAGCCGCGCCGAAAACCATGCGATGGCGCGCTTGAACATGGATCTCGGCTTCAGCGTCGAAGGTTCGAAGAGCGAGCCGCAGGGATTGAAGGTGCTGTGGGCAAAGGGGCTGGCGGCGGCCTGAGGACATCGGCCCAGCGCGTGCCATGCCGCCCAGGCCCTTCTCAGGCCTGGTCGCCCGGACCGGCCCCACGCAGCGTGAAGCAGAACCGCGCGCCGCGCCCGGGCTCGGACTCGGCCCAGACGCGGCCGCCGTGGCGCTGGACGATGCGCTGCACGATCGACAGGCCGACGCCGGTGCCCTCGAACTCGTCCGGCGGGTGCAGGCGCCGGAAAGCCTCGAACAGCCGGCCTGCCTGCGACATGTCGAAGCCCGGGCCGTTGTCCTGCACGCAGAAGGCACGCTCACCGTCACGCATGCTGCTGCTGATCTCGATCACGGGATTCGCGCAGCGTGCCGTGAACTTGAACGCGTTGCTCAGCAGGTTCACGAAGACCTGCCCGAGCAGCAGCGCATCGGCACGCACGGTGGGCAACTCGCCGCAGACCACCTGCGCGGGATGCCCGAGGTACTGCCGCCGCACGTCGTCGAGCACGCCCTGCACCAGCGGTCCGATCGCCACCGGCTGCAGTTCCAGCGCATGGCGCCCGAGATAGGACAGGCGCATCAGCCCGTCGATCAGCTGGTTCATGTGCCGCGCCGACTGCTCAATGCCGCCCAGCCACTGCAGGTGCTGCGGGCTCAGGCTCGGCGCCGCGTTGCGCCGCAGCAGCCGGGCGAATCCCAGCACGGCATTCAGCGGCGAACGCAGGTCGTGCGACGCCGACCGCGTGAAAGCCTCCAGCTCGCGGTTGTCGAACTCCAGCCCGGCCACCCGCGCCAGGCGCTGCGCTTCCGCGAGCGCGGCCTCGACGTGCGCGGCCAGTTCGTCGTCGCACCAGGGCTTGGTCAGGTAGCGGAACAGGCCTGCTTCGTTGATCGCGCGCCGCGCCGTCTCGTAGTCGCCCGAAGCCGTCAGCAGCATGCTCACGGCCTGCGGCTGCAGCGGCGAAGCCAGCGTCAGCAGCGTCAATCCATCCATCCCGGGCATGCGCAGGTCGGAGATGACGACCTCGAAGCGTTCGGCGTGCAGCCGGCTCAGCGCGGCCGCCGGATCGTGCTCCGTCACGATCTCCAGCCGCGGCCCGAAGCGCTGCTGCAGCGACCGGCGCAGCGCAGCCAGCACCGGCGTCTCGTCGTCGATGATCATCAGCCGCGCCGGCCCCGGACCGCGTTTCAGGTCGGCATCGGTCGCTGCATCGCTCGCTGCTGGATTCATGGGGTCCCAGGAAGGTCTACTTCAGCTTTTCGGCCGGCGGCCGCGGCGGCACGCGGTAATAGATCACGCACGCGGCCGGTTCAGGCCGATGCAGCGCGCCGCCGCAGCTTGCCTCCGGCGGTCGGCCGGGGCCGCCAGGCGGCGCGCGACCGCGTCATCCCGCAGCACTGCGCCAGCGAGGTCCTGCGCGTGCGGCCGTGACAGCCATCGTGCGGATCGATGGACCCCACTTCCTGCTGCAGACGCGGCCGGCCGCGGCCGCCCAGGCGATCGAGGCCTTTCTGCGAGGGGCCGACGGCAGCGTGGCAGCCGCGCCCGGCGGGCCAGAATGCACGGTCGATCGATGGTCATGATGATGGAACACCTCTTTTCCTACGGCACGCTGCAGCTCGAAGCGGTGCAGCTCGACACCTTCGGCCGGCGCCTGGAAGGCCGGCCCGACCGCCTGCCACGCTACCGGCGCGACATGCTGGAGATCCGCGACCCGGCCGTGGTCTCCACCAGCGGCCAGACCCACCACCCGATCGTCATGTTTTCCGGCGCCGCGCAGGACGCCGTCGACGGCATGGTGTTCGAAGTCACGGCCGAAGAGCTGGCGCGGGCCGACGCCTACGAGGTGGCCGACTACCGCCGCGAGCGCGTGGTCTTGGCGTCGGGCGTGCCGGCGTGGGTGTACGTGGACAGGCGATCGCCCACGGCGGAGTCCTGAAGCGGGTCCCGCGCCGAACGGGAGGGTCCGGCCGGCCACGGCCGGGGGTTACACGCCCGCGGGCTGCCGAGATGGTCGGCCGGCATCGATGACACCACCCCGGCTCGCCGCCTGAGCAGCCGGCGGCGCCCCGATCCGGCCACAGCGCCGGTCACAGCGATTTCAGGAACGCGATCACCGCCTCGCGGTCCTTGGCGGGCAGCGCCTCGAAGGCGGCGCGGCTTCGATCGGCTTCGCCGCCGTGCCAGAGGATGGCTTCCAGCAGCGTGCGGGCGCGGCCGTCGTGCAGGTAACGTGTTTTGTCCTCGCCACCTTGCACGGCCGCGGCCAGGCCGATGCCCCACAGCGGCGGCGTGCGCCACTGGCGGCCGCTGGCGCGGCCTTCGCCCAGCGTGTCGGCCAGCTTCGGGCCCATGTCGTGCAGCAGCAGGTCGGTGTAGGGGCGGATGGTCTGGTGGCGCAGTTCGGCGAAGGGATGGTTGCCGCCGGTGCGCAGCTCGGACGTGTGGCAGCCGATGCAGTTGGCCGAGGCGAACAGCGCGCGGCCGCGCTGGATCTGCTCGGGCACCACGTCATGCTCCTTCAGCACCACCGCGCCGCCCGGAAAGCCGCTGCGCAGGCTGCGCTGCGCCGGCACTGCCAGCAGCGACAGGTACTGCGTGAGCTTCGCCAGGTCGGACTCGCTGACACCCGGCGCGTTGCCGCCGGGCGTGCGGCAGTCGGCTTCGGTGTACTGGCAGGATTTGCGCGGGAACACCGGGCTGGTGACGCCCATGTCCCGCAGCAGCGCCGCGGCCACCTGGTGGCGCAGGCTGGCCTTGGAGGCCTTCCAGCCGAAGCGGCCGATGCGCACGATCCCATCGGCATCGAACACCAGGTTCGGAACGCCGCGGATGCCGTCGCCGTTCAGGTCATCGGGGTCGGCGCGCGACAGGATGGCCTCGTCCGGCACGGCTTCGAGCAGGCCGGTGCCGATCAAGGGCAGCGCAGCGCGGAGCGAATGCGCCTGCGGCACGGCGCCACCGCCTGTGAAGTCCAGCACCGGCTTGCTCAGCTCGACGCGCTGGCCGTCGGGCAGCGTGCGCCATTCGGTCTGGAAGCGGGCCAGCGTGATGCGGCGGCGCGTGGCCTCGGCACTGCCGTTGAGCTGCAGGTTGCCGCCGTACACCGGATCGGGCGCCCGGCGGCCCTGCGCATCGACGGTGCCGGTCAGCACCGACATCGCATCCGGCCGCTGCCCCAGCGCCAGCGCCGGGCTGCGGCCGTTGTTCACGTGGCAGCCGACGCAGGCCGCCTTGTTGTAGGCCGGGCCGGCTTGGCCGACGGCGGGTGCGAAGACGCCGTTGTCCGCCGTGTGCTCGGAATGCAGGCCGCTGACGAAGGACGTGTGCAGGATGCGCCGTCCCTCGACGAAGCGCTGCGCATTGCGGATGCCGATGTGGTTGAACATCTGCTGGAACATCCGGAAGGCTTCGTCGGAATAGTTGTACGAGACCGAGCCCAGCAACCCGCCCGAGAGCGCGTGATCCGGCAGCGGGGCGGAGTCCAGCCGCGGCTCGATGCCATACCAGGGCCGCAGGCCCTGGCCGACCACGTACAGCGCCTCGATCGAGTAATAGCGGTTGGCGCCGCCATCGGCCGTGGGCCGCAGCAGGTTGGGCGCGGGCGCCAGTTCGATGCGGTCGCCGATCTTCAGAGGGGAGTGCGGCCGCGTCGCCCAGTTGCTGCTGATCACCAGCTTGCACAGGCGCTGGCCCCGCGGGCAGAACGACGATGACGGCAAGCCGTGCGTGAAGCCGCCGTTCAGCGCCCAGCCGTAGTCCATCACCCCGGCATCCAGCGCATTGCGGAACAGGCTGAAGGTGCTGCCGTCGTGGTCATGGTCGGGGTTGTGCAGCCAGAACTCGATGGTCTTGCCGCCGGCCGGAATCGTGTCGCGGATCTCCAGGCCGAAGCTGCGGTTCTGGAAGTAGCGCGCCGGAAAACTCAGGTAGCGGCCGGGGCCCTTGTCGGCCTCGAACCAGCTTTCGCCACGCTCGCGGGCATGGCGCTCGTGCGAGCGCGCGCCCATGAAGGTGACCAGCGTGCCGTCGGGCTCGGTGCGCTGGATGGTTTCGATCGGCGCCTGCGGCTCGCGGTACAGCGCCACCGGCTGCGCGTTGGCCGCCGGCTCGGCATAAGGCGGTGAAGGCGGCCGGGCCGGCACGGGATCGGGGCCGAGGAGGGTCACCTCGTGCAGCGAATAGCCATAGGCGCTGGAACGCCGCACGCCCTGCAGGCGCAGGTAGCGGCCCTGCGCGCCCAGGTGGTACCACTCCTCGATGCCGCCGCGGCCGTCGGTAACGTCCAGGATGGTCGTCCAGGTCGCACCGTCGTCCGATACCTGCAGCCGGTAGGCCTTGGCATGCGCGGCTTCCCAGTGCAGGCGCACCGCGCCGATCGCCTGGCGCGCGCCCAGGTCGAACTGGATCCACTGCGCGTCGCTGAACGCGCTGGACCAGCGCGTGCCCATGTCGCCGTCGATCGCGTAGGCCGGGCCCAGCGCGGCGCGCTCGCTGCCCGAGGCGGTGGCGGCCACCGGTTTCAGCACCGAGGGGCCGGGGTTCGGCGCTGGCGCTGGCGCTGGCGCTGGCGCCGGGGCAGGCGATGGCGATGGCGATGGCGATGGCGATGGCGATGGCGATGGCGATGGCGAGGGCGAGGGCGAGGGCGAGGGTGAGGGCCCGCTCGCGGTCGATTCGTAGGCCTGGATCTCGAAGATCGAATAGCCGTAGGCGGTCGCGCGCTGAATGCCCTTCAGCCGCAAATAGCGCGCGCTGCCGCCCAGGCCGGCCAGCTCTTCGCTGCCGCCGCGGCTGTCCTGGACGCGGCGCAGCGTCGCCCACTGCTGGCCGTCGTCGGAGACTTGCAATTCGTAGGCCTTGGCATGCGCTGCCTCCCAGTGGATCAGCACGCGGTCCAGCTTCACGCGGGAGCCGAAGTCCAACCGCAGCCACTGCTCGTCGCTGAAAGCGCTGGACCAGCGCGTGGCCAGCTGGCCATCCACCGCCTTGCCGGCGTCGAGGTCGCCGCGTTCGGCGCCGGAGGCGAGTACGGCCACGGGGATGTGTTGCCGTTCGGCACCCGCCGAGGTGCTGGTGCCGCTCGCGTCCGCCGGACCGGTCGCCGCCGTCAGCGCCTGCGCGCCACGGCGTTCCGCGTTGGCAGGCGCTGCATCGGCATGCGCCGGCGGGCTGCCCGGTTCACCCCCGCCGCACGCGGCCAGCGCGGCGGCCACCGCCACCATCAGTGCGGCCAGGCGCGCAGGCGCAGGCGCGCGCCCGGGCACGCCCGTGAAGACTCTTTCCGTCAACATCCCATCCTCCTCGACCGCGGGCGGACCGGCCCGGGCGGCGCGAGTCTGTGGGAAACAGCCTTCGATGTGAAGGCGCTTTCAGGGCTTCAGATACACCTTACGAAGCATTACAGGTGTCGTGCGGCGCGCGCCCGCGCCCGGCGCCGATTACCGCGGCTGGCGGTAGCCCAGTTCGGCCGACAGCAGCCGTGCCTTGGCGACCACCTCCTGCACGAAGACGACCATCGCTTCCTCGCTGGCGCGGTTGGCAGGCACCGACATGCCCATCGTCGCGATGACCTGGCCTTTGGCATCGCGCACCGGCACGGCGAGCGAGCGGATGTCGGTTGCCACCTCGCCGAAGGAGGTGGCGTAGCCCTGGGCCCGGATGCGGGCCAGCTCCTGCGCCAGCTTGCCGCGCTGCACGATGGTGTGCGGCGTGTAGCGCGTCAGCTCGCTGTTGAGGATGGCGTCGCGGATCTCCTCCGGGCCGAAGGCCAGGATCACCTTGCCGCTGGAGCCGGCATGCAAGGGGCGGCGCTTGCCCAGGTGGGTGCCCACGCGCACGTCACGCGTGGATTCGTACAGTGCCACGCAGACCGATTCCAGGCCGTCGCGCACGCGCACGTGCACCGTCTCGTTGAAGCGCTGGCCCAGGTCGTTCAGGTGCCGCTGCGCCAGGCTGACCAGGTCGATCTGCGACTGCGCCGCAATGCCCAGCAGCAGCGTGCGGTGGCCCAGCTTGTAGACGGCCGGGTCGCCGTGTCGTTGCACGAAACCTCGTCCCTCCAGCGTGCTTAACAGCCGAAAGGCGCGGGCCTTGGTGTTGCTGGACCGCTTGGCGAGCTCGGTGACGCCGAGCCCCGGGTTTTCAGCCACGAGAAACAGCAGGCCGAGCGCTTCGTCGACGGCGGCAACGGTGTAGTCCATCAGGCTCCCTGGGGGTACCAGCCCGCTGCGCAGTCCGCCGGCGGCGGCCGCGTCGGGCGGCCGGCGATTCTATTCGCCGTGCAACCGCCTGTGTCGGCAGCAGCAACCGTGTATCGCCATGACCCGCGCTACCAGCGCTCCATGTACGGCCGCAGGTCCAGCTCGAAGGTCCAGGCGTCGCGCGGCTGGCGATGCAGGTGCCAGTAGTTCTCGGCGACATGCTCGGGATCGAGGATGCCGCCCTGGTCCTTCAGCGCGTAGCGTTCAGGAAAGTTGCTGCGGATGAACTCGGTGTCGATCGCGCCGTCGACCACGACGTGGGCGACGTGGATGCCCTTGGGGCCCAGCTCGCGCGCCATGCTCTGCGCCAGCGCGCGCAGCGCATGCTTGGCGCCCGCGAAAGCCGCGAAGTGGGCGCCACCGCGCAGCGAAGCGGTGGCGCCGGTGAACAGGATGCTGCCGCGCCCGCGCGCCACCATGCGCCGCGCCGCGGCCTGCGCAGTCAGGAAGCCGGCCAGGCAGGCCATCTCCCAGACCTTGAAGTACTTGCGCGGCGTCTCGTCCAGGATGCTGCAGGGCACGTTGGCGCCGATGTTGAACACCAGCACCTCGATCGGGCCGTGCTCAGCCTCCACCCGCTCGAAGAGGGCCGCCACCTGGTCCTCGCGGCGGGCGTCGCTGGCGTAGGCGAAGGCGCGGCCGCCCTCGGCACGGATGCGCTCGACCAGCGGCTGCAGCTTGTCCGCGGTGCGCCGGGTGACGCAGGCGGTGAAGCCTCCGCGCGCGAAACGCCGGGCGATGGCGCCGCCGGTCGCGTCGCCCGCGCCGACGACCAGCGCGACGGTGGACTGTGGCGCGGAAACCGCTGCGGGATCAGGAGCAGTCATGGTGCGGAGGGCGCGGCGTAGCATTCGCTGCGTGTGCTGGCCAAGGGTGGCCGGATTCTGCTGCGATGACCATGACCCGCTCCGTGGAGTGCTTCTTCGACGTCGGCAGCCCGGCGTCCTACTTGGCGTGGACGCAGCTGCCGGCGCTGTGCACCGCGGCCGGCGCCGATCTGCGCTGGCGGCCGATGCTGCTGGGCGGGGTGTTCCAGGCCACCGGCAACAGCTCGCCGGCCTCCGTGCCGGCGCGCGGCCGCTACATGAACCGCGACCTGGCGCGCTGCGCGCAGCGCCTGGGCGTGCCCTTCACGCTGAACCCGCATTTCCCGATCATCACGCTGCGCCTGATGCGGGTGCTGACCGGACTGCAGCTGCGCGAGCCGAAGCGCTTCGACGCCGCGATGGGCGCCGTCTACCGCGCGATCTGGGTGAACGCGCTGAACATGAACGACCCCGAAGTCGCCGCCCAGGCTTTCAGCGCGGCCGGCTTCGATCCGACGGCCATCGCCGCATTGACCGACGACCCCACGATCAAGGCCGCGCTGAAGGCCACCACCGACGAGGCCGTGCAGCGTGGTGTCTTCGGCGCGCCCACCATGTTCGTCGGCGAGGAGATGTTCTTCGGGCAGGACCGGCTGGATTTGGTGCGGGAGGCGCTGGCCGCGGTGCCTGGCTCCTGACCGGAACGAAGCAGCGGGGTCGCGGCATCCAGCCGCCATGTTCGCCAAATGGGGCGGCATACCTTCTGTGGATCGCCCCCGTTGCATACGGCGAGTAAGCTTGCCGCCGTCGCTGTCGGCACCTTTGCTCGATGAAGGGCCGAAAGCGAAGATTTCCTCTCCCGGACCGAGGCGGTATCGACAGCGCGCCGAGTCGAGCGGCTTGAACGAAAGGTTGAATGTGGAACACAGCAAGTTTGCCGTCGGTGCATCGCCCGACCACCAGATCCAAGCGCCATTTCCGGCGACGTTTGGGCTGGGAGATCGCGTTCGCAAGAAGTCTGGCGCCGCGTGGCAGGGCCGTATCGTCGGCTGGTACAGCACACAGCTGACGCCAGAAGGCTACGCCGTCGAGTCCGAAGCACATCCGGGCTCCGTGCAGATCTACCCGGTCGCAGCGCTCGAACGCGTAGCCTAGATTGGGCGGCAAGTCATGCCAATCCGATTCGTGGCTCTGGCCGCCTCACTGGCAGCTGCTTGCAGCCTCGCGCATGCGCAGTCCGCTCCCACCCGGGGCACAGGCCGCGCCGCAGCCTACGCAGTCACCCGTCCGCCTCGATAGCACATCCGTTGGTGGGCTACCTGGAGTGGGGCTCGCGGCTTGCCGTCATCAACTCGCAACCGGGCGCCGCCGCCGACCAGGATGCACCCATGCCGAAATGGGGCTGGGGTGAGGTGAAAGGTCCATACAAGGGCTGAGGCCGGTCTTGCACTTGGCGTGCTCGACGACGATCCAAGCGTCCGGTCCACTGGCCACCTCTACACTGGGTCGAAGGCGCCGTGGCCATGGTAGTCATCGGCTGCTGCCTCAATGCTGCTCATACCGAACGCAACCATGCTCTCCACGTTCATCACCATCTGGCTGCTCCACATGGCAGCGCTGCTGACGCCGGGCGCGAACGTGCTGCTGGTTTCCCACCTGGCCGCCTCGGGCCACCGCAGAAGCGCCTCCTATGCGGCGCTCGGCGTCACCGTCGGTGCAGCCATCTGGTCATCGGCCGCCGTGCTCGGTGTGAGCGCATTGTTTGCCGCCTTCCCTGCGGCCCGCCTGATTCTTCAGGTGCTTGGAGCCCTGTACCTGCTGTATGTCGCCGTCCGGCTTTGGCGCTCGCAGGCATCGCCCGCAGGTTCGGGTGAGTTGGCGATCGGCCGCGCGTTTCGCGCCGGTTTGCTGACCAATCTCTCGAATCCCAAGTCGGCCCTGTTCTTCGGCAGCGTCTTCTCTGCAGCCTTGCCCGAGCATCCGAGCGCCACGGTTCTCGTCGCCGCCGTGGCTCTGGTCGTTTCGAATGCCCTGTGTTGGCACCTGCTGCTGGCATTCCTCTTCTCCAGCAAGGCGGTACAGGCTGGCTACGCCAGGCAACGCGGCGTCTTCGCACGGCTGGCCGGAACAGTGGTGGGCGCGCTCGGCCTTTCGCTGCTGTTCGCGACCTTGCGCGAAGGAGGCCATCGCGGCCTCAAGGCGTCTCAATTTCCATCGGAGTCACTGTGATCTCAATTCCCCGAACCTTCGCCATCGGCGCCATCCTGCTTTTCGCGGCGTCGACGTCACAGGCGCAGATGCCCGTCCTGGCCAACCCGAACCAGGAACAAATGCTGGCTGGCAGCGATCCCCAGGCCGTCAAGAACAAGCGGATGGTCTACGACTTCTGGCGTGAGGTTTTCGAAGGCGGTCACATGGACTTGGCCGAAAAGTACATGGCCGAGTCCTACATCCAGCACAACCCCAACGTGGCCACCGGGCGGGCCGCATTCATCGAATTCTTCAGCAAGTTCACCAAGCCCAAGCCGATCGAGCCGAAGATCAAGGCTCCATTGGTCGCCGTCGTGGCCGAGGGAGACCTGGTCGTACTCGCCTTTGCACGCGAGGCCACCGATCCCAAGGACGCCACGAAGAAGTACACCACCACGTGGTTCGACATGTTCCGCATCGAGAACGGAAAGATCGCGGAGCACTGGGATCCCGCCACGAAGAAGTAGGTGTGAAAGCGACGCCTCCAGGCCAGGCCGGAAGGTTTGACCCGGAGCGCGATGTGGTTCAACACCAGGTCCTGCTGTGGTGTGGGACAAGATCCCGCCTGGTACATGACGCCATTTGAAACGCCGAGTGAGGTTCCGCATGGCCGAGTTCGTGAACCCCAGCACTGTCCACGCGCCCGTGGGCTCCTATTCGCACACGGTGAGCGTTCCGCCCGGAACGCAGCTCGTCTTCATCTCCGGGCAGGTTGGCATGCGCCCCGATGGGTCGGTGCCAACTTCATTCGCCGAGCAAGTGGAGGTCGTCTTTGACAACATCCGCTCCTGCCTCGCAGCGCATGGCCTCGGCCTTGAGGCGGTGGTCAAACTCAGCTCGTACCTGATGCCCGGGACAGACGTTCGAACCATGCGCGAGGTTCGCCAGCGGTACTTCGGGGAACACCGCCCGACTTCCACCGCCGTCTACGTGCCTCAGCTGGTCAGTCCGGACTTCCTGGTCGAGGTCGAAGCGGTCGCCGCCAAGTCTGCCCCGTCGGCCACGAGTCCGGCAGCGTAGCCTGATCCTTTCGTCGGGCGGAGGTCCTCCGGGGAGGTTTCCGGCTGTCGGCGCCGCTCATCGTCAACCTGGGGTTCGCAGAACACCCGCTGCTCGCACCAATGAAAGTTCACGGCACTTGCCACTGCAAGCGCATCGCATACGAGGCCGAGGTTGATCCGGCGCGCGTGACCATCTGCCATTGCTCGGATTGCCAAGCGCTGACCGGCTCGGCGTATCGCGTATCGGTTCCTACGCGAGCGGAGGACTTTGTCCTCAAGTCAGGGACGCCGAAGATTTACGTGAAGGTGGGCGACAGCGGGGCCAAGCGCGCGCAGGCGTTCTGCCCGGACTGCGGTTCGCCCCTGTACACCTACGCTGTCGACGATTCGAAAACCTTCGGCTTGAGGACCGGCTGCCTGTCGGAAAGGGCACTGCTCGCTCCAACGAAGCAGATCTGGTGCCGGTCAGCCCTGTCTTGGGCACAGAACATCCGGGACCTTCCGCAAAATCCACGCGAGTGAAAGCGGGGAATGCGCCACGATTGGGCTGCAGGGTCGGCAAGGAGCGCTGTTGAATGCAATGTCCGGCCCATGCTGACGTATTGCAAGGTCTTCGCCGCGCGGTCGGACCCCGCATCACGCCCTACTCACCGCAACAGGCGCCCCTGCCTGTCGAGAATCGCGATGTCGACGAAGCGTGAGCCGGAGTGGCTGGCGCGGGTCAGTTCAATGACGTAGCCGCCCAGGTCGAAGGCCGACAGCGTTTCCAGCGCCTGGCGCAGGCCGGCACGGGTCGGCTGCGGGCCCGCGCGGCGCAGGCCTTCGACCAGCACGCGCGCGGCGATGTAGCCCTCCAGCCCGGCCTGGTTCCAGTCCTCGGCCGGGGCCTGCACAGCTTGCAGCGCGCGCTGGAACTCGCGTGAGACCGGCACGGCGGCGGTCGCCGGGTCCGGCGTGACCTGGGCGATGCCCAATCCGTGTGCGCGCGCCACGCCGATGCGCTTGACCACCTGGGTCGCGTCGGTGGTTGACAGCGCGATCACGTGCGCCGACAGGCCGCGCCCGCGCAGTGCCTGGTAGAAGTCCGCCGTCAAGGGGCTGGGCGTGGCCAGCAGCACGGCCTGCGCCGACGCGCGGGCGATCGCTTCGACGGCGGCGGCGAAGTCGGGCTTTGCCAGGTCCAGCGCGTGCCGCGCGGCAAAGCCTTCGCGGCCCGGGCGCTCGGCCTCGGCATGGCGCTGCACTTCCAGGCCGAAGGCGCTGCCTTCGTTCACCAGGGCCACGCGCTCCACGCCCAGCGTCTTGAAGTGCCGCAGCACCTTGGCGATCTCGGCGCGGTAGCTGGCGCGGGTGTGGAACAGCCAGGGGTGCACCGGCTCGTGCAGCGACATGGCGCCAGTGCGGATGCCCACCACCGGCACGCCCTCGGTCTCCAGCACGCGCTCGCGCAGCAGCGCGTCCATCGAGCCGGTGCCCATCAGGTTCATCAGCGCGAGGGGGCGGGATTCGGCCAGCAGCGCACGGGTCTGCTTCAGGGCATCGGCGGCCTCGGCGCCGCGTGGGCGGGCCACCAGCCTCAGCGCCTGGCCGTGCACGCCGCCCTCGCGGTTGACGGCATTGAAGACGAGCAGCGCGCCGCGGCGCAGCTGGTTGCCGACCGATTGCGGGTCGGCCAACTGGGCCACCTGGCCGATCACCAGCTCGGCCGGCGCCGCGTGCAGCGGCCGGCCGGGTGCTGCCAAGGCAGCGGCCAGGCTGGTCAGCGCGCGGCGCCGTTTCATCGCACGGCCGGTGGGGGAGAAGAGACGGACAGGGCCGGCGAAGCCAGCGGCACCAGCGCCGCCGTTGCCAGGATCGGCAGCCGCACCCGCGACGGACGCGCCCGCGACAAGTGCACCGCATTCGTCGCCACGCGCTTGCAGCGCGCTTCCCCGGGCGCTTCACCGGTGTTCGGGTTGACGTCGTACTTCGGGAAGTTGCTCGACGAGATGTCCAGCCGGATGCGGTGGCCGGCCTTGAAGAGATTCGCCGTGGCGAAGCATTCGATGCGGATCTCGCACACCTCGCCCGCCACCATTGGCCGCGGGTGCTCGAAGGACTCGCGGTAGCGGCAGCGCAGGATGCCGTCGGTGAGGTTGAGCGCGAAGCCCTGCGGGTAGTCGTCGCTCGGCGGGTAGACGTCGACCAGCTTGGCGGTGAAGTCGGTGTCGGGCGCGTCGGTCGAGACGAACAGCGTGACCTCGATCGGGCCGATCACCGCGGTGTCCTCGGCCAGCGGTTCGGTCTCGAACACCAGCACGTCGGCGCGGGCCGACAGCGGCAGCCCGTCGCCGCGCGCGCCGAAGAAACGCGCGCTTTCGCGTTGGTCGAAGCCACCACCCTCGAAGATCGGCCAGCCGGAGGTCAGCGAGCCGCCGATCGTCGGCACCGGCTTCGCCGGATCGAACTGATAACGGCAGACCGACTCGTCCACCATCGTCGGCTCGGTGGACAGGCGTTGCCCCGGGTGCAGGAAGTGATCGACCGGGTGCGCCCCGGGCACCGGCCAGTCGGTGCAGGCGATCCAGCGGCCGCCGTGCTCGAGCCGGCCTTCGGCATTGCGGCGGCCGCTGCCGCCGCCCATCAGGAAGAGGCGCACGCGGGGTTCGTTCTCCACGCCGTTGCGTACGCCGCGCAGCCAGCGGTCGAACCAGCGCCGGCGGAAGCTGCGCCAGTTCTCGGCCACCTGGCCGTCGAAGGCGGCAGCGGGGCCGAACTCGGCATCGCCGCAGTGGGTGACGTTGCGGTCTCCGTGCAGCCACGGGCCCATGATCAGCTGGATGCAGCTGCGCTTGCGGCGGCTGAGCGCCATGTAGTTCTCGGTCGCGGTGCGCACGTAGGCGTCGTACCAGCTCGACATGTGGACCTGCGGCACGTCCGGGATCTCGTCGTAGCTGCCGGCAGCGTAGATGCCGGACTGGCGCCAATAGCCGCTGAAGTCAGCGTGGCGCCATTGCTCGAACAGGTAGTCCTCGTACTCCGGTTCCCAGCGCAGCGGCGAATGGCCGGGCCGCCATGGCATGGCGCGGAACCAGGCGTGCAGGTCCTCGGCCTCCAGTGCCGCGGCTTCGCGCAGGCGGCCGCTGCGCTCCAGGCTTTCCTTGGCGCGGCGGAAGGCCCAGGTGACCTGCTTCAGCTCGAAGGCGCCGCCCTGGCGGATGCCGCACTGGTAGGCGTTGGAGAAGCCGCCTGAATCGACCACCATCGCCGCCAGCCCGCGCGGGCCCTGGCAGGCCAGCGCCATCTGCGCGTGGGCGCCGTAGCTCAGGCCCTTGGTGCCGACCTGGCCGTCGCACCAGGGCTGGTCGAGCAGCCACTTCAGCGTGTCCTCGCCGTCCTCGGCCTCGGCCAGGTACTTCACGAACTCGCCTTCGGAGTCGTAGCGGCCGCGGCAGTCCTGGTAGACGACGACGTAGCCATGGCGCACGAAGGACGCGGCCACCTCCGCACGCTCCATCCGGCGATCACTGCCGGCGTCGATCTCCGAGCGCGAGGGCAGGGCCTTGCCGTAGGGGGTGCGCTCCATCAGCACCGGAAAGCGCCCCGCGGCCGGGCGGCCGGCGTGCGCCGGCAGGTAGATGTCGGTGGCCAGGCGGCGGCCGTCGCGCATCGGCACCATCACGTTGGATTGCAGCAGCAGGTCGTAGGGTTCGGCGGAGGCAGCGGGCTGGAGCAGGGTGGACATTCGGGACTCAGGCAACGGAACGGAGGGAGGCCGGCGGCGCCACCACGTGGATGGCGGCCGGCTGATGCACATCAGAGGCGGAGAGATGGCAGGCGGACAGGTGGCCGGGCGCGATCTCCGCCAGCGCGGGCGCTTCGGTCTTGCAGCGCGGCAGCGCCACCGGGCAGCGCGGGTGGAAGCTGCAGCCGGTGGGCGGCTTCAGCGGGCTGGGCAGCTCGCCCTGGATCGGTTGATAACTCGTCGCACGAGCGTCCAGGCGCGGCGCATCGGCGATCAGCGCCTGGGTGTACGGGTGCTTCGGCGCGGCGAACAGCGTGGCGGTGTCGGCCAGCTCCACCACGCGGCCCAGGTACATGATGGCCACGCGGTCGGCCAGGTACTCCACCACCGACAGGTTGTGGCTGATGAAGAGATACGTCAATCCGCGCGATTCGCGCAGGTCCAGGAACAGGTTCAGGATCTGCGCCTGCACCGACACGTCCAGCGCCGACACCGCCTCGTCGCACACCAGCAGCTGCGGTTGCATCGCCAGCGCGCGGGCGATGGCGATGCGCTGGCGCTGGCCGCCGGAGAACTGGTGCGGGAAGCGGTCGAGATAACTGGCATCCAGACCGACCGTCTCCAGCAGCTCGGCGGCGTGGACGCGCGCGCCGGCCCGCGGGACGATGCCGTGGTGCACCGGCGCCTCGGTCAGCGTGTCGACGATGCGGCGGCGCGGGTTCAGCGAGGCATACGGGTTCTGGAACACCATCTGCACCTGGCGGTGCACGCTCGTCGGGCCACCGTGCAGCAGCGGCTGGCCTTCGATGCGCACATCGCCGGAGCTGGGCTCGATCAAGCCGGCCACCAGCCGCCCCAGCGTGGACTTGCCGCAGCCCGATTCGCCGACCAGGCCGACGATCTCGCCGCGCTGCACGTCCAGCGACACGCCGTTGACGGCATGCACGCGCGGCGGCTGAGCAGCCTGGCGCCGCCGCAGCGCCGCCCATGCGGTGGGCAGCAGGCCCGCGGGCGCGCCGAAGCTCTTGCCGAGCTGGTGGATCTGCAGGAAGGGATTCATGGGACTCACAGCGGGCACGTTCACAGCGGGCGCACGCAGCGGAACTCACGCCCGCCGGCGGAAGACAGCGGCGGCGGCTCGCCGCAGGCGGCCGCCGCGCGTGGGCAGCGCGGCGCGAAGGCACAGCCCGCAGGCAGCCTGGACAGGGGCGGCGCGGCGCCGCGGATGGGCGTCAGCCGGCCGCCTGCCGAGCGGCCATGCGGCAGCGAATCCAGCAGGCCGCGGGTGTAGGGGTGGCGCGGTGCGCGGATCAGCTCGGCCACGGGCCCGCGTTCGACGATGCGGCCGGCGTACATCACGCACAGCTCGTCGGCCAGGTCCTTCACCACGGCCAGGTCGTGCGTGATCCAGATCAGCGCTGTGCCGCTGTCGCGCGCCAGGCGCTTCATCTCGTACAGGATCTGCGCCTGGATGGTCACGTCCAGCGCGGTGGTCGGCTCGTCGGCAATGATCAGGTCGGGCTGGTTGACCAGCGCATTGGCGATCGCCACGCGCTGGCGCATGCCGCCGGACAACTCATGCGGCCAGGCCTGCATGCGCTCCACCGGGGCCGGGATGCCGACACGCTCCAGCGCATCGATGGCGATGCGGCGCGCATCGGCGGCCGACAGGCGGCGGTGGATGCGGATGGTCTCGACCAGCTGCTCGCCGATGCGGATCACCGGGTTCAGCGACATCATCGGGTCCTGCGACACCAGGGCGATGCGATCGCCGCGCAGCGCATTCCAGCGCGAAGGGCTGGCCCTGTGCAGCGGCTCGCCCTTGAAGACGATGGCGCGGGCATCGACCTGGCCGGGCTTGTCGACCAGGTTCAAGAGCGACAGCGCTGTCACCGACTTGCCCGAGCCCGATTCGCCGACCAGGCCGAGGATGCGGCCTGGTTGCAGTTCGAACGAGACGTCGTTCACCGCGGTGACGGCGCCCTGAGGCATGCGGAACCGCGTGGTCAGGCCATCGACCGTCAACAGGGGCAGGCCGCTGCTCATTGATCGTCCCTCGGGTTCAGAACCGCGCGCAGCCGGTCGCCGACCAGGTTGATCGCGCCCACCAGCAGCACCAGTGCGATGCCGGGGTAGATGCTGACCCAGTACTTGTTGGACAGCAGGTACTCGAAGCCGTTGGCGATCAGCAGGCCCAGCGAAGGCTCGGTGGGCGGCAGGCCGATGCCGAGGAAGCTCATCGTCGCCTCCAGCGTGATGGCGTGGGCCGTCTGCAGCGTGGCAGTGACCAGCAGCGGCGCCATGCAGTTCGGCAGGATGTGCACGAACATCACGCGCAGCGCCGGCAGGCCCTGGCCGATCGCCGCTTCCACGTATTCCTTGCGCCGCTCCACCAGCGCGCTGCCGCGCACGTTGCGGGCGTAGTAGGCCCATTGCACGATCACCAGCGCCAGCAGCGTCTTGTCCACGCCCTGGCCCAGCGTGGCCAGCAGCGTCAGCGCGACCAGGATGGTGGGAAAGCTCAGCTGCAGGTCGACGATGCGCATCAGGAAGGCATCCACCTGGCCGCCGAAATGAGCGGCCACCAGGCCCAGCGCCGTGCCCACCAGCAGCGCGATCAGGGCGCTGGCGATGCCGACGCCGATGCTGATGCGCAGGCCGTAGAGGATGGCGCTGAGGATGTCGCGCCCCGCGGCGTCGGAGCCCAGCAGGAAGGTCAGCGTGCCGTCCTCGCTGCGGCTGCCGGGCACCAGGTCGCTGTTCATCACCGAGACGGTGGCGAGGTCATAGGGGTTCTGCGGCGCGATCAGCGGGGCGGCCACGGCCAGCAGGGCCAGCAGCAGCAGCAGGCCCAGCGCCACGGCACCGACCGGGCTGGCGAGAAAGCGCTTGAGCAGCAGGCGCGTCGGCGACGGCGCGGGCGGCACGGGGGTCACGGCGATGGCGAGGGCAGCGGGCATGGGATGGACACGTTCAGGCGGCGGCCTTGGTGCGCAGGCGCGGGTCGAGCACCACGTAGAGCAGGTCGACGACGAGGTTGATCAGCACGAACATCAAGAGCGTCACCATCAGGTAGGCGACGACCACCGGGCGGTCCAGGCGCAGGATCGAATCGATGATCAGCTTGCCCATGCCGGGCCAGGCGAAGACGGTCTCGGTGACGACCGAGAACGCGATCAGGTGGCCGAATTCCAGCCCCAGCGCGGTGACCACGGGGATCATCACGTTCGGCGCGATGTGGCGCGCCATCAGCCGCAGCGGGCCAACGCCCTTGGCGCGCGCGAAGCGCACGTACTCCTGCGACACCACCTCGCGCGTGCCGGCTTCGGTCAAGCGGATCACGATGGCCGTGTTGGCAAAGGCCAGGGTCAACGCCGGCAGCAGCAGGTGCGACAGGCCTTCCCAGCTGGCCAGGCTGGTGCGGATGCCCAGCAGCGTGCCGACCGGGCCGCGCCCGCTGGACGGCAGCCAGCCCAGGTTGACCGAGAACAAGAGGATCAGCAGCAGGCTGAGCCAGAAGGCCGGCACGGTGACGCCGGCGATGGAGCCCGCGCTGACGAGGCGCTTGAGCCAGCCGCCATCGCGCAAGCCCACGGCCAAGCCCAGCGGAATGCCGATAACGGCGGAGATGAGCAGCGAGACGATGGCCAGCTCCAGCGTGGCGGGCAGCCGTTCCAGGATCAGCCCCAGCGCGGGCTGGTTGAAGACGAAGGAGCGGCCCAGGTCGCCCGACAGCGCGCTGGACAGGAAGCTGAGGTATTGCTGGTGGATCGGCCGGTCCAGGCCCAGCGATTGGCGCGCCGCTTCCAGCTCGGCCGCCGTGGCCGCCGGGTCCACCAGCAGGTAGACCGGGTCGCCCACCAGGTGGATGCCGGCGAAGGCCAGCAGCGACATCGCCAGCACGACGACGGCGCTTTGCGCGATGCGCCGCAGCAGGGTATCGATCACCGCGTACCCCGCGTGTTACTTCGAGGCCGGCGCAGGGGCGGCGGCGCCGCCCTCGCGCACGTTCATCGCGTAGGTGAAGTTGTCGGCCCGCGGCGTGATGCCGAGGCCCTTGCGGAAGGCCCACGAGGCCTTCTGGTGATGCAGCGGGATGATGCCCAGGTCCTCGGCTGCCAGTTGCGCCGCCTGGCGCTGGATCGCCTCGCGCTCCACCGGCGAGATGGTCTTGTTGGCCTGCACGATCAGCGCGTCGAGCTTGGCATTGCTGTAGCGGCCGTAGTTGTTCTGGCCGGTGCCGGCCTTGGGATCGCGGCTTTGCAGCGTGGCGATCATCGGCTGCAGCGAATCGCCGGAGACGGCGCCGATGCCCATCATGCCGATGCTCAGGTCGCTGACGTCGGGCTTGCTGCCCTGGGCCTTGCCCAGCACCACGGCGTAGGGCTGGGTCTGCACCGCCGTCTTGATGCCGGCCTGCGTCAGCATCTGGCCCAGCGCCTCGCAGACCTTCGCGTCGTTCAGGTAGCGGTCGTTGGTGCAGTACAGCGTCATCTGGAAGCCCTGCGGATAACCGGCTTCGGCCAGCAGCGCACGCGCCTTCGCAACGTCCGCCCGGCCGGGCTTGAGCGAGGCCTCGTAGCCGAAGAAGCCTTCCGGCACCGTCTGCGCGGCCGGCTCGGAGTCACCCTTCATCACCTTGCGCGCGATCACGTCGCGGTCGATGGCGAGGTTCAGCGCCTGGCGCACCTTCAGCTGGGCCAGCGGGTTGGCGGGCAGCGGCTTGCCGGCCATGTCCGTCACCAGCGGCGTGGTCGGCCGCTGGTCCAGGAACAGGTAGTTCAGCATGTACGACACCGTCGCCGCCTGCTCGATCGACGGGTTGCGCTTCAGCGCCTCGATCACGCTGGCCGAGGCGCCGTTGATGATGTCCACCGCGCCGGTCAGCAGCGCGGTGGCGCGCGCCGGCTCCTTGGGGATGAACTCGAAGCTCACCTTGTCCCAGGGCTCGCGGTCACCCCAGTACTTGTCGTTGCGGCTCAGCACCACGCGCTGGCCGCGCACCCATTCACCGAACTTGTACGGGCCGGTGCCGATGGCGCCCTTGCCCTGCGCGAAGGCGTCTTCGTCGGCCTTGCCGATGGAACGCGGCAGCACGACGACCAGGCTCAGGTTGTCGGGCAGCGTGGGGCTGGGGCCGGCGGTCTTGACCTGGATCGTCATCGGGTCGATGACGTTCACCGACTCGATGTCCTTCAGGTAGGCGCGTAGCGTGCGGGCGCCCGGCATGCTGCGGGCGCGGTCGATGGAGAACTTCACGTCCTCGGCGGTCATCGCGCTGCCGTCGTGGAAGAACACGTTCGGGCGCAGCGTGAAGTTCCAGGTCATCGGGTCCATCGCGCGCCAGCCCCGGGCCAGGCCGGGGGCCGGGCGCAGCTGGGCGTCCTGCCGCACCAGCGGCTCGTACACGTGCATCCAGACATTGCGGTTCTGCACCGCATGCACATGCGGATCGGCCGATGTGATCTCCGCGTGGAAGCCGATGCGCAGGTCGGCCGCGACCGCCGGCCGGACCGCGGTGGCCAGGCAGGCGGCGAAGGCCAGGGTCGTCAGGCAGGTCGTCAGCGGGGTGGAGTACGGTTTCATTGTGCGAACCACTGTTTCGTGATGTCGCTATTGTGGAAGCCATTCATTCACCGCTGCTTACGGGTAATCCCTAGGCACCGCGCCGACCGCTGGCGGGAGCCGCGCAAAGAGAAAGGGGCGTCCGCACAGGCGGACGCCCCTGAGAAGGCCGGGGTCGGGGAGGGAACGACCCGCGGCCTAAACGCTTGACCGATGTGGAACGCTCAGCCGCGCACCTCCAGCTGGTTGTCGACGGTGGTCACGCCCTTGACGGCGGAGGCCAGTTCCGTGGCGCGGCTGCGCGCGGTCTGGTCGGGCGCCGAGCCCTTCAGCGAGACGGTGCCGTTGACGGTGTCGACGTCGATGCGCAGCGCGCTCAGCGCCGGGTCGCGGGCCAGTGCGGCATTCACGCTGGCGGTGATGGCGGCGTCGGCCACCTTGTCGGCCGCCTGTTCCGCCGCGCCTTCGACGCGCTGGCCGGCGCTGTCCGCTGCGGACTCGACGCGGGCCTTCGCCTCGGCGGCGTCCTGCTTCGCCCGCTCGGCGGCGGCATCGGCGCTGGCGACGGCCGAATCGGCCTGCTGGCCGACGGTGGTGTCGTCCCGGCGATCACAGGCGGTGAGGGTCAGCGCGGCAGCGGCCGCGGCGATCAGGGCAATGGAATGCTTCATGGTGAACCTTTCGGATGCGTGTGCCGCTGGAACGGCGGCGATGAGGGTGGAAGGCCGCGGTCCGGTGCAGTGCCGCGCGGCTGGCTAGGCACGGGCATGCCCGCGCTTTCCATGAGACACAGCGTAGGTGCCGCGTCATTCACGGGCCATCGGCCTTGGCCGCGCAGGCGTGTCGGACTGGGCCGACAACATCCCCGACGGCATCCCGGTTTCGCCCCGTTGCATCGCGTAGGACCGCTCCGACGGCAATCCGGGCTCCCGCGCCATGGGCACCGAGAACTTTGGCGCCTAGGCTTGCGCACATGCTGACGCGGTCGGCCCGGAGTGCCTGGGCCTCGCTCGGCGCCCACCCCTGCCGGAGCCCTTGATGATCAACGACACCGCCTTGTTCGACACCACGCGCGTCCGCCCCTGGCCGGGCACCGCGCCCGCCGGCGCCGAGGAGGTGCTGGACCTGCTGATCACCGGCCAGTCGACCGTGCGCTGCCTGCTCGCCCGCTACCGCGCGCTGTGCGAACGCCGGCCGACCAGCAGCGACGCCCAGCGCGGCGGCCTGGCGCGCCGGCTGTGCGCCGAGCTGGTGGTGCAGTTGCAGGTGGAGGATGAGGTGTTCTACCCCGCATTGAGAGCAGCCATGCACGACGCCACCCTGATCGACGTGGCCGAGGTGGAGCATGAATGCCTGCGCGACCTGACCAGCCGCGTCGTCGAGATGGTGCCGGACGACCCGCTCTTCGATGCCCGCGTGCTGGTGATCGGCGAGCTGTTCGAACTGCACCTGGCGCGCGAGGCGCATGAACTGCACCCCGCCGCGCTGCGCAGCCCGCTGGACTTCCACGCCATCGCGCTGCAGCTGATGCAGCGCCGCGACGACCTGCTCGCCGAGCTGGCCGACGGCCATGGGCTGCGCTTCGAAAACGAGGAAGCGGATCCGGTGGGTGAGCCGCCGCGCTGATCAGCCCGCCGTCGTGGCCGGCGCGGGGGCGGGCGCTGCGGCCACGGCGCTGTCTGCGGCGCCGTCTGCGGCAGCATCCGCGGCACTGCCTGCGGAACCCGGGGACGCCTCATCCGCTGCTGGCGCCGCCGTGGCGTCGGAGGGAGCCTCCGATGGCTCAGACCCGGCGGCGCGCGCGGTCCGGGCCGCCTGCCCGCGCAGCCGCCGCGCCGCCGCGGCCCGGCGCCGCCGCGCCGCATCGGCCAGCAGGCGCTGCACCGCGGCCATCTTTTGCAGCACCGCATCGGGCATCAGGTAGGGGTAGCCGTCGCGCAGGCCCAGGCTGCGGTTCATCGCGTTGAGGAACTGCGCAACCGGCAGCCAGTGCTCGATGACCACGCGGTCCATCGGCTGGCTGCGCGACGAGCGCGGCCGCGCCCGCGCCATGGGGCCGTCCAGCCGCAGGCCCCAAGTCTCCGCGGTCTGCACCGCGTCGCTCACCAGCAGCACGTGGGCGCAGGTCTCGGCCCAGTCCTCGAAGGGATGCGCGCTGGCATAGGCGCTGACAAAGCGCTGCTGCCAGTCGGCCGGCGGGCCTTCGGCGTGATAACGCGCCAAGGCTGCGGCATAGTCTTCGCGCTCGTCGCCGAAGACGGCGCGGCAGGCCTCGGCCGCGGGGCCGGTGATCCAGCGCTGCTGCAGGTAGTGGCCGAACTCGTGCCGCAGGTGGCCCAGCAGCGTGCGCACCGGTTCGCCGAAGGCGACGCGGGTGGCCTCGCGCTCGACGTCGTCGGCCTCGGCGATGTTGATCGTCACCACGCCGTTGGCATGGCCGGTCATCACCGCCGGCCCGCCCGGCACCGCGGCCAGCAGGTGCAGCGCCAGGCCCTTGGTGTCGGCGGGCGAGGTCTTCGGCTCGGGATCCAGGCCGTGGTCGATCAGCGTGAACATCAGCCGCCGCTTGGCCGCTTCGATCGCCGCCCAGCGGGTCTTGTTGCCGGCCACCGTCAGGTCGGGAATCACCGCGGTCAGGCGGCAGCTGCGGCACAGCGGGCCGGCATCGCCGGGGTCGAGCATCCAGTTGCAGACATCGTGCTGCACACGGTTGGCGCAGGGGGTGAAGAAGTCGCCGGCGCCGGCACAGCCGTCACCGACGCGGCGCCAGCGCACGGCCGCACCGGCCTGCGCCGGCGCCGGCGTGCCGCCCTCGGCGGCTGCCGTGTCCGTGCCGGCGGCCTCGTCCGCCTCGAACGCGCCCATGCAGCGCTCGCCCGGCAGGTAGCCCAGCAGCGCGTCGCACTGGCCGCAACGCACGTTCTCGAAGTACACGGCCTGGCCGCAGCGGCCACAGCGAAACTGGATCATCGGCGTGCCGAGGGGAGGATGCGCCTCAACGCCCCGCGGCGGGCCGCGCACCAGACGGCCACGCGAAATTGCCGCCGGCCGTGGTCGCGACCATCACCGTGCCCACTTCCACCGCGGCGGTATGCGGTGGCTGCAGGCCGGCGGCGGCCAGCGCGCCGGCCGCCACCGCAACATAGGCCAGGCCATTCAGCCGGCGCAGGCCTCGGCCCGGGCGGCGCCGGGCCGGGCCGCGGGCGCCATCGCGCTTCGGGTCGCAGGAAAGGCGGTTCATCATTCGCTCCCAGTTTCAACGCGGCCGCGCGCCGAGCGCGCCGCAATGGTCCAGCAGGTCCTCGAGTTCGGCGGACTTGTCGAACACCCGCTCGGCGCCCAGCGCCAGGCAGCGGCGTCGGATGTCGGGCGTGGCGTAGTTGCTCAGCACCACCGGGTGGGCCTGCGGCATCAGCTCGTGCACCTTGCTCAGCACGCCGAAGCCGCTGCCGTGCTTGAGGAACAGGTCGATGATGACGAGATCGCAGGGCTGCGGCGCGGACTGCAGCCAGCGCAGCGCGCCGGGCTCGTCTTCGGCGGTGCCGATCACCTCGACCGTCAGCATCTCCTCCAGCGTGGCGACCAGGTTCTGCCGGATCACGCCGTTGTCTTCGACCAGGAAGCAGCGCAGCGGCTCCTTCGCGCGGACCGCGGCGCGCCGCGATGAGTGCTGCGGGTGGCGCAGCGGCGGCGTATCGAGGGTGGCGTCGAGGGGCGTCATGGCGAAACTCTTCGGGTTGGAGCGGGCGCCGGCGGGTGGGTGGCCGGCCGGTGACCTAACAGGTGAGGAGATGGGTTCGTCGATGGACCCATCGTGCCGCAAGCGGGGTGTCCACACCATCGGCGGGGGACGAGCGTGCGTGTGGGCCGGTTCCTACGGCCGCGCTCATGCGGGGCGGCAGCGCACGGGAGTGGCCGGGCCCGGCGCGAGGGCGGGGCGCGGACGCACCAAAGCCGTGCCGGCCCCTGGGGGCCGGCACGGGGTGGGATGCCCGGAAGCCGGCGCCGGTCAGCCGCCTTCCAGCAGGTCGGCCATCTCGTCGGCGTGCTCTTCCTCGTCGCGCAGCACTTCCTCGAGCAGGCGGCGGGTCGTGGGATCCTTGTCGCCGATCAGCTGGATCATCTGGCGGTAGGTTTCCACCGCGACCCGCTCGGCAACCAGGTTGGCGCGCACCATGGCCTTCAGCTCGCGCGACTCGTCGTAGTCGGCATGGCTGCGCTGCAGCAGCGTGGCGGGCGCGAAGTCGGGCTCGCCGCCCAGTTGCACGATGCGCTCGGCGATGCGGTCGGCATGCGCCGCCTCTTCGTTCGCATGGACCATGAACTCCTCGGCCACCGCCGGTGATTGGAGGCCGCGGGCGGTGAAGTGGTGGCGCTTGTAGCGCAGGACGCACACCAGCTCGGTGGCCAGCGCGGCGTTCAGCAGGCGCACGATCTCGTCGCGCCACGGGCCGTAGCTGGGCGTGACGGCGCCGTCGTCCAGGTCCTGGCGGGCGCGTTCGATGGCCGCCTCGTCCAGTTCCAGGCGGGCAGCGGCGGCCGGGTCCTGCGCGGCCTTGTCATGGGTACGGGTCAGCATGGTGATTCCTCGTGGGGTTCCAGCGCCCACTCTAGGCAGCGCGGCGGCGCCGCCGCATCGGCGCGTGTCACTTGGGGCTGTAGGAAGGCGCCTCGTTCGGCCCAGCCATCCAGCCCGGCGTGCCCGCCGGGGCCGCGGCGGGCGGCGTGGCGGCGGCGCTGGGCGGCAGCGCCGCGCCTTCGTCGCGCATCAGCAGCAGGTCCAGCGTGGCCTCGAAGCCGTCGACGTGGCGATCCACGCCCAGCTCGGCGGCCTGGTCGGGGCCCGGCCCGGCGTTGGCGGCCGGGGGGGTCCACGTCGATATCACCAGTTGCACGCCCGGCCGCTCGCGCCGCAGCCGGCGGCAGACGTAACGCACCACCACGCCGGGCGGCGGTTGGCCGCTGACGAGCACGACGGTGGCCGTGCCGCCCAGCGCCAGGCCGGTGATTTGCTCGGCGCTGATGCGCGCGGCCGGCAGCGCCTGCGCGGGCAGCCCTTCGGCGGCCAGCGCATGGGCCAGCATCTGCGCGGCCAGCCCGTCGGCATCGGTGCGCAGGCCGATGCACAGCAGCGGCTCGCCGGTGGCGGGCACCGGCGGCACGGCGGCGCGCAGGTCGCGCACCAGGGCCGACAGGCCGCGCTGCACGCGGCGGCGGTGCTCAAGCGCGCTGCGCTCATGCTCGCGCTGGGCCAGGGCCAGCGCCGGCAGCGCGGTGCCGGCATAGAAGCGGCGCAGCGGCTCCTGCTGCAGCGCGCACTCGGCCTGGTCGATCGCCTCCTCGACGTTGCCCGCCAGCAGGCGCTGGTACAGCCGCGTCGGCGCATCGAACACCGGGTCGCTGCCCAGCAACACGTCCAGGAAGCGCAGCTGCGGCAGGTGGCGGCCCATCACCACCAGGCACACCGTCAGCGGGGTCGCCAGCACCAGGCCCACCGGGCCCCACAGCACGGTCCAGAAGGTGGCCGACACCAGCACCGCCAGCGGCCCCAGGCCGGTGCTGCTGCCGTACAGCAGCGGCTCGGCCAGGTTGTTGCTCACGATCTCCAGCGTCAGCACCAGCGCGGCGGTCCACAGGAACATGTCCCAGCCGGGATCGACCGCGAAGGCCAGCGTCAACGGGAACACCGCGCCGATGATCGAGCCCACGTAGGGCAGGAAGCGCAGCGTGATGGACAGCAGGCCCCACAGCGGCGCGCCCGGCACGCCGATCAGCCACAGCCCGACGGCGAAGGGCAGGCCGTACAGCAGGTTGATCAGCAGCTGCATGGTCAGGTAGCGGCTGACGCGCTGCGCGGCCTCGTTCATCGCGTCGGTGGTCTGGTGCAGGTTGCCGCCCACCAGGCGCAGCGCGCGGTCACGCAGGTCGCTGCTGCCGAGCAGGATGAAGATCAGGAACACCAGCACCAGGCCGGCCGTGGCCACCGGCTTCAGCAGCGGGCTCACCAGGTCCAGCAGCGCCTGCAGCGGCGAGACCGGCGTCGGCTCCACCTGCACCCGCGTGGCGGCGGCGGTGGACTTGCCGGGCGCCAGCGCGCGCCGCGTGGCATCGACCTCGCTTTCGACGACGGTGATCATGCGGGATGCATCGCCGAAGGGCCGCCGCGCGACGATGCTCTGCCGCAACGTGCGCAGCTTCTTCTGGATCGTCGACTGGTAGGTCGGCAGGTCCTGGCTCAGCTGCGCCAGCTGGGAGCCGACGAAGACGGTGGTGCAGGCCAGCACGCCGGCGGTGAACATCATCACCACCGTCACCGCCAGCGCGCGCGGCCAGCGCCAGCGCGTGAGCCGCTTGACCAGCGGGTCGAGCACGAAGCCCAGCAGCGCGGCCAGCGTCAGCGGCACCAGGATGTCGGCGCCGAAGTAGAGGCCGGCCACCACCAGCGCCGCGCACAGCAGCGTCAGGCTGGTGATGAGCATGCGGCGCAGGCGCGGGCCGGCGTCGTCGGGCTCGTCCAGGTCGGCGGGGACGCCGGACGCATCCGGCGCGTCCGGCCGGCGGGCCTCGGCCGCGCTACGGTCGGGGCCGCGGTTCATCGTGTTGGCCGCGTCTTTGAGGCGCTATGCGCGCAGGCTGCGCGCCGGACTGGCCAGTGGCATGGCCTGCACCACGCAGGTCGGTCCGCGCAGGCCGGCCAGCGCGCCCGGCCAGGCGGCGACGGCTTCGATCACCAGCGGGGCGGAGGCCATCTCTTGCCGCTCGGCCGGCGCCGGCGCGGTGCGCTGCTCGGTGTAGACGCGCTGCGGCGCCACGCCCAGGCGCACCAGGTGCTGGCGCACGGCCTCTGCGCGCTGGCGGCTCATCGTCCGCCAGGCCTCGGCGGCCACGCCCTGCGGCTGCGGCACGCTGATGACGACGACCTCGATGTCGCTCTGGTCCAGCGCCTGCGCAAACCGCGCCAGCCGCGCCTGGCCGCTCGGCGTCAGCGCGGTGCCGCCGCGCGCGAACAGCGCATCGACGTCGAAGGCCGCGCTGCGCGCCTCCGGGGGCACGGCCGGGCAGCGGTCGGCCGCCAGCGCGGGGCCGGCGACGGCCCCGGCCAACGCCAGCAGCGCAGCCATGCCGAAGCGGGTGCAGCATCGGGCGGGTCGGGACGGCGTCTTCATGGTGTCGCTCCTGGGTGCCGGTGGCGCGAAGGCCGCCGGCGTTCAGCCGCCGCGGCCGCCGGCAGCGGCCACGCCGCCGGGCGCCCGCGGACGCACCGGCTGGTCGTTATCCGAGATGTACACCTCGACGCGCCGGTTCAGCGCGCGGTTGGTGTCGCTGGAATTGCTGGCCACGGGATACGACTCGCCGTAGCCCACCGCGGTGACGCGCGGCGAGGGCACGCCCAGCGCGGACAGCGCATGGGCCACCGCCTCGGCCCGGCGGCGCGAGAGGTTCTCGTTGTAGGCGTTGGAGCCGATGTCGTCGGTGTGGCCTTCGATCAGCACCTGGCGGTCGGGGTGCTTCTTCAGGAACTCGGCCAGCTTGCGCAGCTCGCCGTGGCCGGTGGTCTTGATGTCGGCGCGGTTGAACTCGAACAGCACGTCGCCCAGCGTGACGAGCGCGCCGCGGTCGGTCGGGCGCGCGCGCAGGTCGGCCAGCTGCTGCTGAAGCAGCGTGGCCTGGGCCTGCGCATCGGCGGCGTTGGCCTGCGCGGCGGCGGCATCCGCATTGGCGGCGGCAGCGCGCTGCTCGGCGGTCAGGGCGCGGCTCTCCGCGGTGGCGGCACGGCCTTCGGCCATGCTGGCGCGGGCCTGGGCGCGCTGCGCCTCGGCGGTGCGCGCGTCGGCGCGGGCGCGCTCGCGCTCCGCCTCGGCGGTCTTGATCGCCTCTTCATCGACCTTCGCGCGGGCCATCGCGATCGCGGTGCGGGCCTGCTGCTGCGCAACGTACGCGGCCGAAGTGATCTCGGACAGCGATTCACGCTGGTTCAGCAGCATGTTGGCGCGCGACAGCGACGCGGTGGCGCGGCGCAGCTCGTTCGACGCGTGCGCCAGCACGGCCGGATCGCTCTCGGCGCTTTGCACCGCGGATCGCGCGGCCAGCAGCTCGGGCGGGGCTTCGGGGGCCGACGCGCAGCCGGCGAGGACGAGGAACGCGGCGGCGGCGCCGGCGGTCAAGGCATGCTTCATGGTGGTTCTCCGGTCTCGCGGGGGCTTCACTTGCGGGCCATCTCTTCACGCAGCTGGCGGATGCTTTCGCGCACCTCGGTCAACGCGGTGTTGGCGCGCACCGAGCGTGCCTGCGCCTCGGCCAGTGCGGCATCGGCCTCGGCCTGCTCGGCCAGCTGGCGGGCGTAGCGGTAGTCCCGGTTCGCATAGGCCACGTTGGCGCGGCTGATCTTGTCGCGCGCCGCGGCCAGCTCGGCCGGTGCTTCGGCAGCGGCCGGGCCGCTGGCCTTCTCGACCGCGGCCTTGCCGACGGCCAGCTGTTCCATCGGCGGCGGCGTGGAGGCGCAAGCGCCCAGCAGGGCCAGGGCAGACGCGGCAGCCAGCATGGCGAACCGCGGACGGAACGTGGATCGTGGATTCATGGTGACTCCAAGAGTGGACCGTGGCCCCATCGGGGGATGAGATCACTCTAGGTAGACGCCCTCGCGCGCACCATCGGACTGCAGCGGCGCGGCCGATCGGACGGCAGCGGCGGTGCCGGTCGGACTGGGCCTACAGCCCGCCGGCGCGGGCGCAGCGGGCAGCGCGCCGCCGATGCGCTCGACGTACAGGCAGCGCACCAGCGTCATCACCACCACCATCATCGGCGTCGCGAACAGCACGCCGATGAGGCCGAAGAGCACGCCGAACACCAGCGTCGACATCAGCCCCAGCACCGGCGGCAGCGACACCGCCCAGCGCTGGACCAGCGGCATCAGCACGTGGCCTTCGACCTGCTGGATCGCGATGCACAGGATCAGCACGTGCAGCGCCGTCTGCGGCCCTTCCATGAAAGCCACCAGCACCGCGAGCCCGCCGCCGACCAGCGCGCCGAAGAACGGGATGAAGGCCAGCAGGCCGCTGATCAGGCCGATGGCGAGCGCCAGCGGCACGTTCAGCGCCAGCAGGCCCAGCGCGGTGGCGCTGCCGACGAAGAGCATCGACAGCGACTGCCCGAGCAGCCATTGCCGCAGGCCGGCGCCGCAGCGGTCCAGCGCGGTGGCGATGTCGCCGCGCCGCGCCGGCGGCAGCAGGCTCAGCACGCCGCGCCGGTACAGCCCCGGGTCGGCTGCCATGTAGACGCCGGTGATGACGATCAAGGCGAGCGTCCCCAGCGCGCCCAGTGCGCTGCCGGCCACGCCGAGCAGGCGGCTCCACGGCACCGCGTCCTGGCGCAGGCTGTTCCAGTACTCGAGCACGGTGACGCCGATGCGGTGTTCCCGCAACCACGCGGTGGCACGCGCCAACGCCGCCGGCAGGCCCTCGCGCAGGCGGCTCAGCTGCTCGGCCAGCGGCTCGCCGATCCAGGCGACGACCAGCGCGCCGAAGCCCAGCAGCAACAGCAGGGCCGCCGCCAGCGACCAGCGCTGCGGCACCCGCCAATGCTCCAGCTGCCCGCTGAAGGCGCGCAGCGCGACGGCGACGACGATGGCGCCGAACACCAGCACCAGCACGTCCGCCAGGTGCCACAGCAGCGCCAGCAGCAGCACGGCGCCCAGCACGACCAGCACGCGCCGCGCGAAGGGGCTCGCATCCTGCTGAGTCATCACGAAGACACCTCCCGAAGTGGGTCGATCGAGTCTAGGAAGCTGCCGCTCGGCACCCCATCGGCGGGCACCGCCGGCGGGCGTCGGACGGCGCCTACCCGACCCGGTGGCCGGGTGTTGGCCCGTGCGGATGGTGTCGACCGCGGGTGCTGCGCTACATTCGCCGCCGTGCCGCGCGTGTTCCGTCTCCTGCTGGTGTGGTTCCTCGTCCTCGCGATGCCCGTGAAGGGCATGGCCGCGCTGGCCATGCTGGGCTGCGGACCGGCGCACCACGGGGCCGCGGCGCTGCAGGTGAATGCGGCGCATCAGGGCCATCAGGACCGTTTGGCCCATGTGGACCATCGGCACCCTTCGGACCGTCAGCGCCACCACGGCCACCACGGCCACCACGGCGATCAGCGCGATGAGAGCCATGCACGCGCCGCGATGGAGCCTGCGGCGCATGCCGGTCACGCCGTGCATGCGCATGCCGGGCACGCCGGGCACGGCGCTCACGCGGCCGTCATGCTTGATGGGGACGGGGCCTCCGCCAGCGGGGACCGCGCCGAGGCGGCCGATCGGCAGCCCTTGACGCACAAGTGCAGCGCCTGCGCCGCCTGCGGCGCAGCCGCTGCGCTGCCGGCGGAGCCCCCGCGCTTCGTGCTGCCGGAGGCGGGCCCCGCGGCCTTCACGCCGCTGCCGCTGTCCGCGGTGCGCTTCGTCACCGACGGCCCGGACCGTCCCCCCCGAACCTCACTCGCCTGACCGGCACCGCCTGCGGCGGCTGCGGCGCGATGCGCCGCAGCATGCCGCGGCCGTGTGGCCGTCGATCGCGCGGCCGCCCCTGCGACGGCTCGCGCGCCCATCGTGTTCACGCGAGGACACCATGCCCGATCACCTTTCGAAGTGCCATCGGCGCCGCGCCGGCCTGGGCGCGGCGCTGGCGCTGGCCGCCGGCCTCAGCACAGCCGCCCCGCCGCCCGCCGTTGCGCCGTCCGATCCCACCGATGCGCGCGCCGCCGTGCCGCCGCTGCAGCACCGCTCGGCCTTCAGCAGCTACCGCCGCGCCACCGACATCCCCGTGGGCGCCTGGCGCGACCTGAACGAAGCCACCGCCCGCGCCGGCGGCTGGCGCGCCTATGCCCGTGAAGCCGGCACCGGCGGCGCGGCCGCCGGTGCCACACCGGCCTCCGCACCTGCACCCGCACCCGCACCTGCACCTGCTGCACCTGCACCTGCACCCGCACCCGCACCGGCACCGGCACCGGCATCCGGCGCGGGGCAGCAGCACCACCACCAGCACCACCATGGGGGACACCGGCCATGACACCGCGTCTCTCACAGCGCAGCGCCATCGCCGCGCTGGCCACCAGCGCCGCGGTGCTGGCCAGCGGCTGCGCGTCCTTCAGCGCCGATGGCGGCTTCACGCCCGTGGCGGAGGCCGCCCGTACCCACCTGAAGCAGGACCTGCGCTGGCCGCGCAGCGAGGCCGACCGCGCCGCCGCCGGGCAGCTTGTCGCCACGCTGCTGGCCCGGCCGCTGGCCATGGACGACGCGGTGCAAATCGCGCTGCTGAACCACCGCGGCCTGCAGGCGGCCTTCGAAGAGCTGGCGATCGGCGAGGCCGAGCTGGTGCAGGCCGGCCGCCTGCCCAATCCCGGCTTCAGCATCGCGCGCCTGACCCGCGGCCACGAGGTGGAGATCGAACGCGGCCTGCACCTCGGCCTGGGCCGCCTGCTGGCGCTGCCGCTGGCGCGCGCGGCCGAATCGCGCCGCTTCGCCCAGACCCAGGCCGCGGCCGCGCAGCGCGTGCTGCAGCATGCGGCGGACGTGCGCCAGGCCTGGGTGCACGCGGTCGCGGCCGAGCAGAACGTGCGTTATGCCGAACAGGTGCTGGCGGCCTCCGAGGCCGGTGCCGAGCTGGCGCGCCGCATGGCACAGGCGGGCAACTTCAACAAGCTGCAGCAGGCGCGTGAACAGGCCTTCCATGCCGATGCCGCCTTGGGCCTGGCGCGGGCGCAGCAGGCCCGGGCCGCCACGCGCGAGCGGCTGACGCGCCTGCTGGGCCTGTGGGGGACGCAGACCGCCTTCAACCTGCCCGAGCGCCTGCCCGAGCTGCCTGCCAGCGTGCCCGACCGCCCCGACATCGAGCGCGAGGCGCTGGCCCAGCGGCTGGACGTGCAGGGCGCGAAGCAGATGGTGGAGCAGACCGCGAAGCAGCTGGGCCTGGCGCGCACGACCCGCTTCGTCAACCTGCTGGAGCTGGGCTACGCCCGCAACAGCTCGAACGAGGCACCGGTGCAGCGCGGCTGGGAAATCGGCATCGAGCTGCCGATCTTCGACTGGGGCGATGCACGCAGCGCGCGCGCCGAAGCCGTCTACCGGCAGGCGCTGCACCGGGCGGCCGAGATCGCGATCGACGCACGGTCGGAAGTGCGCGAGGCCTATGCCCGGTACCGCCACGCCCACGACATCGCGCGCCACCACCGCGACGAACTGCTGCCGCTGCGCCAGCGCATCGCCGACGAGAACCTGCAGCGCTACAACGGCATGCTGATCGGCGTGTTCGAGCTGCTGGCCGATGCGCGCGCGCAGGTGGCCGGCGTCAACGCCGCGATCGAGGCCGAGCGCGACTTCTGGCTCGCCGAGGCCGAGCTGCAGCGCGTGCTGGTCGGCCGGCCCGGGGGCGGAGCGCTGCCAGACACCGCGCAGCCCGCCGCCGCGGCCACCGCCGACGCGGCTGGCCACTGAATTTGTTTTCCAGGAACACACCCATGGTTTCCCGAAGAAATTTCATCGGCGGCGCCGGCGCGGTGACGGCCGCGGTGTCCACCGCCGCGGTCAGCCGTGCCGCGATGGCCGCGCTGCCTGAGCCGGTGCTGCAGGCGCGGCCCGACACGATGCCGCCGCTGCCGCCCGCCACCGGCCGGCCGTACCGCCCGGTCGTCACGCTCAACGGCTGGACGCTGCCGTGGCGCATGAACGCCGGCGTCAAGGAATTCCACCTCGTCGCCGAACCGGTGGTGCGCGAGATGGCGCCCGGCTTCAAGGCGCACCTGTGGGGCTACAACGGCCAAAGCCCCGGACCGACGATCGAGGTCGTCGAGGGCGACCGCGTGCGCGTCTTCGTCACCAACAAGCTGCCCGAGGTCACGTCCGTGCACTGGCACGGCCAGCGCCTGCCCAACGGCATGGACGGCGTCAGCGGCCTCACGCAGCCGGCGATCCCGCCCGGCAAGACCTTCGTCTACGAATTCGTCGCGCGCCGGCCGGGCACCTTCATGTACCACCCGCATGCCGACGAGATGGTGCAGATGGCGATGGGCATGATGGGCTTCTGGGTCACGCACCCGAAGGCGGCGCACCCGCTGATCGACGAGGTCGACCGCGACTTCTGCTTCCTGCTGGCGGCCTACGACATCGATCCCGGCAGCTACACGCCCAAGGTCATGACGATGCTCGACTTCAACCTCTGGGCCTGGAACAGCCGCGTCTTTCCCGGCATCGACCCGCTGGTCGTGCGCCAGCACGACAAGGTGCGCCTGCGCATCGGCAACCTGACGATGACCAACCACCCGATGCACCTGCATGGCCACGAGTTCACCGTCACCGGCACCGACGGCGGACCGACGCCGAAAGGCAGCCGCTGGCCCGAGGTGACGGCCGACGTCGCGGTGGGCCAGATGCGGCAGCTGGAGTTCGTCGCGGACGAGGAGGGCGACTGGGCCTTCCACTGCCACAAGAGCCACCACACGATGAATGCGATGGGCCACGGCGTGCCGACCATGATCGGCGTGGACCACAGCGGCCTGGCGCGCCAGATCACGAAGCTGGTGCCCGACTACATGGTGATGGGCGAGCGCGGCATGCACGACATGACCGAGATGACCATGCCGCTGCCGGACAACACCGCGCCGATGATGGCCGGCGACGGCCCCTTCGGTGCCGTCGGCATGGGCGGCATGTTCAGCGTGCTCAAGGTGCGCCGCGGCCAAAAGCCCGGCGACTACCGCGACCCCGGCTGGTTCAAGCACCCCCCGGGCACGGTGGCCCGCGAGTGGACCGGCGCGCTGGCCGAGCCGGCGCGCTTCCAGGCCGAGGGCCCGGGCGCCATGCCGCGGCGGCAGGCCCCCGCCACGCCGACCGAGGTGCGCGTGCGCAAGCCCGCCGGCGGCCACAGCGGCCATTGAACCCCACCGTCACCCCCGATCGAATCCCACACGAGGACCGTCCCCATGACACTCCGTCACTGCCTGCCCGCACTCGCCGCCGCACTCATGGCCGCCGTGCCCGCCGCGGCCCAGCACGCCGCCGCACCGGGCCGGAACCCGGCCCCCAGCGCGGCCCTAAGTCCGGTCCAAAGCCCGGCCACAAGCCCATATGCGGGCGAACAGTCGCGCCCGATCAAGGCCCTGGCCGAGCGAGACGTCGCCGACCTGCTGGCCGGCAGCGGCGCCGGCCATGCCAAGGCCGCTGAACTGAACGGTTATCCCGGTCCGGCCCACGTGATCGCGCTGCGCGACCGCCTGGCGCTGGACAGCGAACAGCTGCGCGCCAGCCAGGCGCTGATGGCCGCGCACCAAACGCGCGCCCGCGCCCTGGGCGCCGAGCTGGTCGAGGCCGAGCGGCGCCTGGACGCGCTGTTCGCCCACCGCGCTGCGCAGCCGCACGCGGTGGACAGCGCCACCGCCGAGGTCGGCCGCCTGCAGGCCCGGCTGCGCGCCGAGCACCTGAACACCCACCTGCAGCAGACCGCGCTGCTGCGGCCCGAGCAGGTGCAGGCCTACAACGAGGCGCGCGGCTACACCACGCCGGCCGTGCCCACGGCACCCGCGGCGCCCACCAACCCGCATCGCGGCCACCACTGAACCGAGGTCCCCCTCATGCCTACCCCGAGAAGAAACTGGCTGATCGGCGCCGCGCTGGCCCCCTTCGCGGCGCACACCGCCCGCGCCCATGGCGAGCAGGCTCACAAGAAGACCGGACCGGCCACGAAAGAACAGAAGGACTGGGGCATCGCCGGCAACCCCAGGCTGGCACGGCGCCGCATCGAGGTCCGCATGCTGGACACGATGCGCTTCGCGCCCGACCGCATCGAGCTGCGCCAGGGCGAGACGGTGAGGTTCGTGGTGCACAACGGCGGCCGCATGCTGCATGAATTCGTGATCGGCACCCGTGCCGAGAACCAGGCCCATGCCGAGCTGATGAAAAAGCATCCCGGCATGGAGCACGACGAGCCGTGGATGGCCCACGTGGCGCCGGGCAAGACCGGCGAAGTGGTGTGGCACTTCAACCGCCCGGGTGAATTCGAGTTCGCCTGCCTGATCGCCGGCCACTACGAGGCCGGCATGCGCGGCACGCTGCTGGTGGCCGCGAAGTGAAAACCGCCACGCGGCGGCCACGGCGCGACGGCCATGATCCGGAGGCCGCGTCTTTTGAACACTATCGAGTGAAGGAACGAATCATGGCGAGGCTCCGCACGCTGATGCTGCCGCTGCTGGCGGCGCTGCCGCTGGCCACCCTGGCCGCCGAGATGACCGAGGGTGAAGTGCGCAAGGTCGACAAGCCGGCCGCGAAAGTGACGATCCGCCATGGCGAGATCCGCAACCTGGACATGCCGCCGATGACGATGGTCTTCCAGGTGCGCGACCCGGCGCTGCTGGACAAGCTGAAGGCCGGCGACAAGGTGCGCTTCCAGGCAGAGAAGGACGGCAGCGCCTATGTCGTTACCGTGATCGAGGCCGCGAAGTGAGCCGCAGCGCGCTCTGCGCCGGCGTGCTCGCCGCTTGGGCGCTGGCCGCTGCGGGCACGGCGCGGGCCGCCGACATCGTCGAACTCGCGCTCGACGCCGACGGCCGCTTCGCGCACGAGGCGGCGGTGGCGCCGGGCCGGTTCGTCGAGGTCTGCGGCAAGCTGGCCAAGGGCCAGGCCGTGGACTGGCGCTACCAGGCCGCGGGACCGCTGGACTTCAACATCCACTACCACCAGGGCAAGAAGGTGGTGATGCCGGAGCAGCGCAAGGCGAGCACGGCCGCCGAGGGCCGCCTGCAAGCGGCGCTGGACCAGGACTACTGCTGGATGTGGACCAACAAGTCGCAGGCGCCGGTGCTGCTCAGCACCAGCTTCAGCCGCTGAGCTTGGCCCGCCGGCCCGGCAGCAGCACCAGCCCGATCGCCAGCAGGATCAGCGCCACCGCGGCGCCGTCCTGCCAGTGCAGTTGCTCGCCCAGGAACAGCGCGCCGGAGCCGATGCCGAGCACCGGGATCAGCATCACGCTGGTGCTGGAGGCCACCGGCGTCAGCGTGCGTGCCAGGAAGAACCACGCGGCGTGGCAGTAGCCGAAGACCAGCGCGCCGTTGTAGACGATGGCCCAGACCGCGGCCTGGCCCGGCATGCGCCAGCGCGCCGTCTCGAACAGCAGCGCCAGCAGCACCAGCACCACCGTGGTCGCAGCGGTCATCCAGAACGAGATCGTCAGCGTGCCCACGCTGGTGTGCGCCCGCCGCAGCTGCTGCGTGCCCAGGCCCCACACCAGCGCCGCGACCAGCACCGCGCCCGCGGCCAGCGGCGCGCCGGACAGGCGGGTGAATTCATGCCACAGCAGCAGCATCACCGCGCCGCCGGCCGCCGCCACGCCGGCCAGCTGGCGCGGCGCCAGGCGTTCGCCGAACAGCGTGCGGCCCCACAGCGCCGAGAACACCGGCATCGTGTAGCCCAGGATTGCGGCGCGCCCGGAGTTCAGGTGCGGCAGCGCCAGGATCAGCAGCACGTGCCAGACCATCATGTTGGTCAGCGCCAGCCGGCCGACCTGGGCCCATTCGGCGCGCGGCACGCGGAAGGGCACCTTCATCACCAGCAGCGCCAGCGCCAGGCAGGGCAGCCCCAGCAGCAGCGACAGCGCGCGGAAGCTGAGCGGCGCCATCTCCGCCACCGCCAGTTTCATGATCGGCCAGTTCAGGCCCCAGAACAGCGTGAGCAGCAGCAGCACCCAGAACTGGCGGGCGTCGAGGCGATGCGGTGCCGGGCTTGCGGCGGACGGGGCGGTGGCAGGCAGTCGGGCGGGCACGGCGGACATCAGGCGATTGTGGGCAGGGGTCCCGGGTTGCGTGCGGCCCCGCAGCGCCGGCCAAGTCGGCGCTCCGGTCTTTGCTTGACTCTGCAGCCGCTGCAGGCTTTTCAATCCCGGCCATCGTCCACGCATCCCCCGTCCATCGCCCATGTCCGCCCACTGCTGCCACCATGATCACGACCCCGGCCACGGCAAAGGCCCTGGCGGCGTTGATCCCCGCTTCCGGCGCGCGTTGTGGATCGCGCTGGTGGTCAATGCGGCGATGTTCGTCATCGAGCTGGGCGCCTCCTGGCGCTCGGGCTCGGTGTCGCTGCTGGCCGACTCGATCGACTTCTTCGGCGATGCCGCGAACTACGCCCTGTCGCTGCTGGTCGTCGGCATGGTGCTGTCGGTGCGGGCCCGGGCATCGCTGTTCAAGGCCGCGTGCATGGCGGCATTCGGCGTCTTCGTCATCGGCAAGGCACTGTGGAACCTGCGCTATGGCGCGCCGCCGGAGGCAGTGACCATGGGCTCCGTGGGCTTCCTGGCGCTGGCGGCCAACGTCGGGGTCGCCTTGATCCTGTACCGCTTCCGCGCCGGCGACAGCAACATGCGCTCGGTGTGGATCTGCACCCGCAACGACGCGTTCGGCAACATCGCCGTGATGGCCGCGGCGCTGGGCGTCTTCGGCACCGGCCACGCCTGGCCCGACCTGGCGGTGGCCACGATCATGGGCACGCTGGCGCTGACCGGCGCCACCACGGTGCTGCGCCATGCGCGCGCGGAGTTGCAGCCGGTGCCGCACACGCACTGACGCGCCGGCGCCCCAGGGCGGGCCGGCACAGCACTTGCCGCGTCGGCGCGCACCGCGGCAGCGCCGCGCACCCGAAGGAGCCGCCCATGACCGACGCCGAACTGCAATCGCTCGAGTACACCTACCAGCAGCTGGTCAAGGGGGCCGGCCGCGAACTGGTCAACGACGACAACGTCGACGCGCTGATCCGCCGCGCCGAGCAGGACGAGCACCGCGTGCTCGCCAACGAGCTGCGCGAATGGCAGGCCGCCTGCGGCCGCGACGTGCCGAGCACCATCGCGCCCAGCGCCGGCTTCAACCGCGACAACCTGAAGCGCTGACACCGCCCATCAGGCTGCAGCAAAACCATGGCGGTCGAGCCTGCCCGAGTTGCGGCCGCGGAGACAATGCGCCCCGCATCGTCGATCGTCCGCCTGCATGCCCATGAGTGAGGCCGCCAGCCCGCACGCCGCCAACCCACCTGCCGCCAGCGCCCACGTCGTCCTCACGCGCGTGCCGCACGTCGTTCGCACGGCCACCGTGCGCGACGACCTGGTGGGCTGCGTCCTGTCGGGCCACAAGCAGCTGTCCACCCCGCTCGGCGCCACGCGCTTTTCCACCGGCCAGGCCTTCCTGATCCCACGCTCGACCCAGTGGGACATGCTCAACGAACCGGTCCCCGGCGGGCACTACCAGGCGCGCCTGATCAGCTTCTCGCCGCAGTTGGTGGAGATGTTCCACGACCGCTTCGGCCAGTTCGCGGCCACGCCACCGCTGCAGGGCGCGGCCAGCACCGCCGCCGACGAGGCCTTCACGGCCACCTTCAAGCACGCCACCGCGGCCTTGCTGGATCCCGAAGCGTCCGGCGCCGTGCGCCAGCACCGCGCGCTCGAGGTGCTGCTGCTGCTGGCCGAACGCGGCCTGGTGTTCGCGCCGGTGCGCGAGCTGAGCTGGACCGACCGAGTGCACCGGCTGGTGGGGCAGCGGCCGCATGCGGCCTGGACGGTCGACGAGGTGGCACGCGCCTTCCACCTCAGCGCCAGCACGCTGCAGCGCCGGCTGGCCGACGAAGGCAGCTCCGTCAGCCAATGCGTGCGCGAGGTTCGCCTGGAAGCGGCGCTGGCCCTGCTGCAGGGCTCCAACCTGCAGGTGTCGGAAATCTCGGCCCGCTGCGGCTACGACTCGCACAGCCGCTTCTCGGCGGCCTTCCGCAAGCGCTTCGGGTTCGCGCCGTCGCACCTGCGGCCCTGACGCCGGCGCGCCTCGCGGCCCTGCCGTCATTGCCCGACCTCGCCGGTCCGGCGGCTTCGTGCGCCGCACGGCACAGCCATTGACGCGCTAGGGCCAGCGGGCAAGGGCGGCCCACGGGAACATGCGGGCTCCTCATTCCCACGCAGCATCCACGATGAAACGCACGCTTCTGGCAATCGCCCTGGCCACCACCTCGTTGCTCGCCCACGCCGCCGGCTTCCAGCTCGGCAGCCCCGACATCAAGCCCGGCGGCCTGATCGACCGCAGGTTCGAGTTCAACGGCTTTGGCTGTTCGGGCGAGAACAAGTCACCCGCCCTGCGCTGGAGCGGCGCACCGGCCGGCACCAAGAGCTTTGCGGTCACGGTGTACGACCCGGACGCGCCGACCGGCTCGGGCTGGTGGCACTGGTCGGTGATCAACCTGCCCGCCGACGTCAACGAACTGCCGGCCGACGCCGGTGCAGTGGGCGGGGCCAAGCTGCCCAAGGGCGCGAGCCACGTGCGCATCGACTACGGCATCGCGGGCTGGGGTGGCGTGTGTCCGCCGCCGGGCGACAAGCCGCACCGCTACGTCTTCACCGTGCATGCGCTGAAGACCGACAAGCTCGACATCCCGGCCGATGCCACCGCCGCGCTGGCGGGCTACATGATCAACGCCAACGCCTTGGGCAAGGCCACGTTCACGGCCCGGTACGGGAGGCCCAAGGCGCAGTGACGCGCAGTGCTGGCGCGCTATCCGGCAAACGGAGCGTCCCGCCGCGGAGTGCGGCAAGGTGATCAAGGCCGCGGGCATCGAGCCGGCGCGAGCCTGTCCGCCGGCGGCGCCGTGCGCTCGCGCGCCGCGGCCAGCCCGGCCGCGAGGCCGCCGCCCACGGCCCAGGCCAGCGCGGCCACGCCGGTCGCTGCGCCCAGCCCCAGCAGCAGCGGCAGCGCGAGCCCGCTGGCGTTGAGCAGCGTGGTGCGCAGGCCCAGCACCTCGGCCCGCCGCGACGGCGGCGCATCGCGCACCAGCAGTGCCAGCACGCTTGGCAGCGCCAGCCCCAGCGCCGCGCCCAGCAGCGCCTGCACCACGCAGGCGGCGGCCGGCCCGACAAGCGGGGTGGGCAACCACGCCGGGAACCACGCCGGGAACCAGGCCGGCCAGGGCGCCACCCCGTGCGCGGCAAGGCGGGCCGACATCGGCAGCAGCGCATAACACAGCGCAGACGCGGCCAGCGAAAAGCGCAGCAGCGCCCAGTCCCCCGCCGCCGGCGGCCAGCGCAGCCCGGCCAGCCGCACCAGGCCCACGCCGATGCCGAAGGCCGCCCCCAGGTTGCCGACCCAGCCGGCCGGCCAGCCTTGCGCGGCGGCCAGCAGCGGCACCAACAGGCCGTTGGCGGTCCAGCCCAGCGCCAGCAGCAGGTCGACGACCAGCACGCGCCGCACCGCCGCGAGATGCAGCACGCCGCCGCTTCGGCCCGCGGCCTGCACGTCGGGCGGGCCGCTCGCGGTCGGCAGGGTGCCCGCATCAACCGGCAGGCGGCACCCCGCCCACGGCCCGGCAGCGCCCGCCACCACGCCGACCCAGGCCAGCGCCGGCAAGGCGGCCAGCAGGCCGAAGGCCAGTGCGGCGCCGCCCTGTTCGAAGGCATGGCCGGCGATGAACGGCCCGCCGCCGATCGACAAGGCCGTGCCGGCGCCGAACCAGCGGAACGCCGCCGAGCGCGCCGGCTCCGGCCGGGCCGCCAGCCGGTCCTGCAAGGCCAGCGATGCCAGGGCATGGCCGCCGCCTGCGAGCAACCCCGCGGCGGCGAGCGCAGCTGGCGTCGTGACGCAGGCCGCGGCCGCCAATCCGGACACGCTGGCCAGCAGGCCGACCCCTGCGGGCCGGCGTGCGCCGCGGCGATCGATCCAGCGCCCCATCGCCAGGCCCGCCAGCAGCGGCACCAGCGCAAACGCGGCCAGCAGCGCGCCGACCCCGATCGCCGGCAGTTCCAGGGCCAGCGCCTGCAGCGCGACGGCAACGCGGGCGCCCACCATCGCCAGGTGGTTCAGCACGCACAGCAGCACCAGCGCCGGCACGCGCGCAGCGGGTGCGGGTGCGGGTGCGGAAGCGAGAGCCGGAGCGGGGGCGGGGACGGGAAGGGCGGGGCGTGAGGCAGGGGCGGGGCGGGAGGGCATGCGGCTATGCTCGCGCCGCGGCGCCATCGAAGCCAATGAGATGTTCTGCTGCGAAGAATCAGGAATCCTGATGCGTGCGCTGAGCCTCGATCAACTGCAAAGCTTCGTCACCGTGCTGGAACTGGGCAGCTTCTCGGCCACCGCGCGGGCGCTGCACCTGGCGCAGCCGACCATCAGCCTGCACATCGCCGAGCTTGAATCGCGGCTGGACACGCCGCTGCTGGTGCGCAGCAAGCAGCGCGTGCATGCCACGCCGGCCGGCCTGGTGCTGGCCGAGCATGCGCGCCGGCTGCTGCGCGACGCGGCCGAGGCCGCGCTGCAGGTGCAGCGCCACCGCACCGGCATCAGTGGCCGGGTGCGCCTGGGCAGCTCCACCGGCGCGATGGTGCATCTTTTGCCGCAAGTGCTGGAAACCTTGGACGCCACCTTGCCGGACGTCGACGTGCATGTGTCGATCGAGCGCTCCAGCGTGCTGATGGACCGCGTGGCGCTGGGCGACGTGGACCTGGCGCTGCTGGCGATGCCGGCGCGCGAGCACCCGAACGTGCAGGTGCGGCCCTGGCGCGTGACGCCAGTGATGGCGATGCTGCCCGCGGCCTGGGCCGCCCCGCGCGCCGTCACGCCGCGCTGGCTCGCCGGCCGGCCGCTGATCCTCAACGAGCCCGACACGCAGATCCGCCGCCAGGTGATGGACTGGTTCGCGGCCGACGGCCTGCTGCCGCGCGGCCGCATCGAACTCGCCTTCAACGAGGTGACGCGCCGCCTCGTCGCCGCCGGCTACGGCGCCGCGATCCTGCCCTATGAACACCCCAGCGAAGCGCTGGACGGGCGCATCCGCGTGCTGCCGCTGCGGCCGGCGCTGCGCCGCGTCATCGGCGTGGCCAGCCGCCGCGGCACGGTGCCGGCCGGCGCGCTGCAGCGCGTGCTGGAGGCGGTGCTGGCCTTCGGCCAGCCGGAGGCGGCCCGTGGCCGGCGGCGCACGCGTGCGGCTACCTCAGCGGCGCCGATCGATTGATGGTGGAGCGTGCGGCGGCGCGGGTGCGTGGGCTTGCACGGCCCGCAGCGCGCGGGTGTAGCTCTGGATCTCGCGCTCCAGCGCCTGCCGCTGCAACTGGTCGAGCAAGCGCGCCAGCGCGGGCGACGCCTTGCTGCGCGAGGCGACCCAGCGCAGCTCGGCCAGGGCGAGCCGCAGCACCCCGTCGGCCACCTGGTCGAACGAGCCGCCCGGACGGCTGATGACCTGTTCGACCACGCGCAGGTTGGCGACGCCGGCATGGTCCCGGCTCAGGCGGTCCAGCACCCGTGACAGCTCCAGCGCGATCGGTGCCACCACCGGCGCCCACAGCGGCGTCGGCAGCCGGTGCGCTCGGTAGCCGCCGTATGACGGAGGGTGGCGCATCGGGCGCGTGGCCTCCGGCGGCCGCGTCGTCACCTTGTGCCAGGCATCTCCTACCACCGTGACCAGGCTGCCGCATGCCTCGAGGAATCGGGAGCGCCGGCCCCCAGCCGAGATCTGCATCGCTTCTCCTCCTGCGGCGCGGCGACCCGGCGAATGCCCGTCTTGCAACCTTCCGCACCACTTGGACACGAATGGCAAACCAAGTGCCCGGCCGCGTGCCCGGGCGGCGGCGCCCCCCGCGAATGGGTGGGCAGGACAACGCGAGGCCAGCGTGGCGACCCGCGTGCGCGCGGGCCGCATCGCGCGGCAGGTGTTCAGCCCGCCCGCGGGTACAGGCCGTGCACGCGGGCGAACAGCCGCGTCAGGCCCAGCAGCGCATCGATGTTGGGCGTCGGCACGCCGACCCGCAGGCCGATCTCGTGCACTGCGGTGACGATCGCGTCCAGCTCGATCGGCCGGCCGGCTTCCACGTCCTGCAGCATCGAGGTCTTGAACGCGCCCAGCTTGGCGGTGATCTGGTGCCGCTCTTCCGGCGCCTGCGTGATGGTGCAGCCGATGCGCGCGCCGACGGCGCCGGCCTCGAGCATCGCGTCGCAGCCGAAGCGCCGCACCTGCGGGTCGGCCAGCACCAGGTCGGCGGTGGCGCCGGTGATGGCGGTGATCGGGTTGGTCGTCAGGTTGCCCCACAGCTTGTACCAGACCTCATAACGCACATCCGACGCGTGCGTGGCCTCGAAGCCGGCATGCGCCAGCAGGTCGACCACGCGCTGCGCGCGTTCCGACCGGCCGCCGCGCGGCTCGCCGACGATCAGCCCACGGCCCATGCGGTGCTGCACCAGGCCGGGCTCGGGCGTGGAGGTGCTGGCATGCACGACGCAGCCCAGCACGCTGTCGAACGGGATGGCCTCGGCGATGGCGCCGCCGGGATCCACGCTCTGCAGCGGCCCGCCGGGAAAGTCCGGCAGCCCGAGACAGAACCACCACGGCACGCCATTCATCGCCGGCAGCACGACCGTCTGCGGACCCAGCAGCGGCTGGATGGCGCGGGCCACCCCGGCCAGCGCGGGCCCCTTGACGGCGATGACGACCACGTCCTGCACGCCCAGGTCGGCGGCATGCTCGGCAGCCCGCGCCGGCGCCTGCAGCAGGCCCTCGGCAGTGTTCAGGCGCCAGCCGTGCTGGCGCAGCGCCGCCAGCGTGGCGCCGCGGGCGATGGCGCTGACCTCGGCGCGTCCCGCCGCCGCGAGCCGCGTGCCGATGAAGCCGCCGATCGCGCCGGCGCCGACGATGCAGACTTTCATGTCCCGGTTCCCCTCGATGCGTGAGGCCCGCATTGTGGCAACCGTCTGCCGGTCCGGCAGCGCGCACGAGCCGGCGCGGCGCCACGGCGGCGCCGCAGCGTTCGGTCCGACACGGCGAACGAGCCGCTCCGATAACCAGTTATCGGGGCAACGGGCTCAGCCGGCGCGTGGCCTGCAGCGCCGCTGCCATGCCCGGCGCCGGATCGACGGTGATCGGCTGCTCCAGCGCCTGCTGCAGCCAGGCCGGCAGGATGATCACCGGGCCGACGCCGTGGCCCGGCGGCATCAGCGGCGGCACCTCCTGCTGAAAGGTGAACGCATGCGTCGGGTCGTACTTGCACTTCACGGCGTAGAGGCCGGCCTGCGCGTCGGCCCAGTAGGCGGCGGCGTAGTTCGGCTCGTCGCGGCGCGGGTAGTTCTGGTAAATCTCGCCGTTCCAGACCGGCGCCATCAGGTCCATCCACTGCTGCAGGTAGGCCTCGGAGACGGTCTTCTCCGCCTCGGTGTACCAGAACACGTCCAGCACCGCGTTGTAGGCCGGCGCGCGGTGCACGAAGGCATTGCTCTTGGCCGGGTAGGGCGGGTAGGCGTTGATCGCGCCGCCGTAGAACTCCATGTAGAAGTAAGTGATCCAGTTCGGCGCGGCCGCGAACAGTTCCAGCAGCGCGCGCCAGCGCTCGGGCGCGACGTCCAGCGTCGTCACGTAGCGCGAGGCCTTGTCCTCGCAGGGCATCGGCGCGTCCGGTGGCAGGCAGGGCATGCCGTAGGGCACGTTCAGCAACTCGTAGTTCAGGTTGTAGAAGCTGTCCATCTTGGTCCACTGCGTGACCGCGCCGGGCAGGTCGCACAGGGCCTGGATGGCCGCCTGGCCGTCGGCCTGGCTGCCGACGTAGAGCCCGCGCACCATCAGGTACGGGTACTGCGGCCCGCTGGTCGACAGCCCGCCCTCGATGCCCGGCTGGTAGCACAGCGACACCTGCACGTTCAGCGCCGCCGGCAGCTTGTCCAGCATGTACTGCGATTGCAGCGTCATCAGCGCGTTGGTGGCGTTCTGGAAATCGGCCTCGGTCTGCAGCGCCCAGATCAGCGCCCAGCCGAAGCAGTCGCCCAGCGGCCGCAGCTGGTAGCGCACTGACAGCAGCACGCCGAAGTTGCCGCCCGTGCCGCCGCGCATGGCCCACCACAGGTCGCTGTTGACGCTTTCGCTCGCGGTGACCACCTGGCCATTGGCCAGCATCACGCGCAGGTCGATCACGTTGTCGCAGTTCATGCCGAAGGTGACCGACGTGAAGCCGTAGCCGCCGCCCTGCATGTAGCCGCCCACGCACACGTCCGGGCATTCGCCGCCCGGCACGTGCAGGCCGGCCGCGGCCAATGCGCTGTCCAGCTTGCTGAAGGGGCATGGTGTGCCCACCGTCGCGATGTTGCTGGTGCTGTCGATGGTGACGCAGTCGAGCTTGCTGACGTCGATCAGCGCACCGTAGCCGGCCGAGAAGCCGGCCGTGCAATGGCCGCCGGAGCGCACGGTGAAAGGCAGGACCAGGTCCTGCGCCAGCTTCAGCGCCACCGCCACGTCGGCCTCGGCCGCGCAGTAGATGATGCAGACGGGGTAGGTGTTGAACGCGGGGTTGAAGAGCTTGCGGTCGGTGTCGTAGTCGGGGTCGCCCGGCAGCACGATCCAGCCCTGCAGGCCGGCCTGCGCCTCCTTCAGCCGATCGCGCGGCGCCCGTTCGAACAGCTGGTCGTCGAGGCGGTCCCACCGCTCGAAGAGCGCGCGGTCGCGCTGGTGCTTGCGGCTGTACTGGTGAAGCATCCTCGTCCCCCCTGGCGGCAGCGCGCCGTGCAAAAGTGCGGCGCAGGGTAGGAGAAGGTGTTGCAGCTTGCAAGGCTGGTATTTCCTTGCCGATATGATCGGCCGCGGGTATAGGGCGCAAGCGCGCGAACAACAGGGAGCCTTCCCCGAGGTCTCGATGCAGAAGCCGGAAGCAGCACTTGCCGCTGCCAATGCGGCGCTGGAAGCCGGTCGCCTGCAGGACGCGCGCGACCATGCGCAAGCCGCCGTCGACAGCGCCCGCGGCACCCGCTCCCACCTCGAAGCGCAGGCGCTGGCCTGCCTCGCCCACTGCGACCGCATCGCCTCGCGCCTGCGCCGTGCGGCCACTTCCGCGCGCCGCGCGGCGCAGCTGTTCGAAGAGCTGGGCGACACCCACGGCGAAGCCGGCGCGCTGATCACGCTGACCCACGTCGCCATGCTGCTGGGCCGCAACGAGGAAGCGGTGGAGGCCGCGCTGCTCAGCGTCCGCTTGTCCGAAGGCAGCCCGGCCGCGCGCCAGGGCGGCGGCGCCACCCAGGCGGCGCGGGCGCCGCATCCGCAGACGGTGCTGGCGCACAACTGCCTCGGCCTGGCGTACTCCTGGGGCGGAGACCACGTGCGCGGCGAAGCCTCGCTGGAACGGGCGGTGGATTGCGCGCGCCGCTGCGTGCCGCCGGTCAGCGTCTACCAGCCGCGGCTGAACCAGGTGTTCGTCGAGGCCTCGCGCCTGATCGACGAGCGTTACCAGACCGGCGCGATGAAGAGCCTGGACCACATGGAAGAGCTGCTGCAGGAATGCTGGATGCTCGAGCGTGCTGGAGCCGGGCTGTACATGCTGCCGGGCATGCGGGCCATGGGCCGGGTCATCTCGCTGGCTTCCACCGCACTGCTGGCGGCCTGGCAAGGCCGCTTCGATGCCGCCGCGCTGGCGATCGAATCGGCCAACCGCACCCTGTCCGGCGGCATGACCTGGCTGGACTGTTTCGTGCGCTGGTGTGCGGCCGAGCTGAGCTGGAAGCGCGGCGACTGGGCCGCCGCGCAGCGCGAGCTGAGCGAGATGAAGGAAATGGCGCTGGCCGTCGAGCACGAGCAGATGGCCTGCCGCGCGCAGCTGCTGCTGGCCCAGGTGTTCGAGCTGCAGGGCAAGCATGCCGAGGCCCTGCGCGAGCACCGCGCACTGCGCCAGCGCGAGCGCCGCGTGGTGGCCGATGGCATGGCCAGCCGCGAATCGCTGGTCTCCTGGCAGCTCGGCGCGCGGCAGACCGAGCGCCACCTGCAGCAGGCGCTGCAGGCATCGCGCCAGTTCGAGCGCTGGTCGCTCGAAGACGCGCTGACCGGCATCGCCAACCGCCGCCATTTCGAGCAGGCGCTGGCGCAGAAGCTGCCGGCCACGCTGGGGATCGGCCGCGCGTTGACGGTGGCGATGGTCGACGTCAACAAGTTCAAGTCGGTCAACGACCGCTTCACGCACCTGGTGGGCGACCGGGTGCTGAAGACCATCGCCGCGATCATGGTGTCGGAATTGCGCGAGCAGGACCTGGCGGCGCGCTGGGCAGGCGACGAGTTCGTGGTGCTGTTCGACGACACGCCCGAGGCGCAGGCGGAGCAGGTGTGCGACCGCATCCGCAACGCGGTGGCCGATTTCGACTGGGAATCGGTGGCGTCGGGGCTGCGCATGTCGGTCAGCATCGGCGTCAGCGAAGCGCGCGCCGGCGACAGCGCCGAGGCAGTGGTGCTGCGGGCCGACCAGTCGATGTACCGCGCCAAGCCCGCGGCGCCCGTGGCGGCCCGCGTGAAGCTGGCCCGCGGGGCGCGCGCCACGTTGTCGGTGCCGGCGCGCCACCGGCGCACGTAGCGCGGCGGACCGTGGGGTCCGGGCAAGTGCCCGGGACGTGGCGCCGAGAAGTGGCCCGGCGAACGGCCTGACGAGTGGCCCGGCGAATGCCCCGGCGAATGGCCCGAGAATCGGCGCCCCGAGAAAACCGGCCCGGAGCCCGAGATGACCGACGTCCCTTCCAACCCGCCCCCGCTGCCCGACCACCTGTCGGCCGACCCGCGCAGCCCGCACCACGTGGCCGCGGTCTTCGAGCACGACGTCGGCATCCGCTTCAACGACAAGGAGCGCTTCGACGTCGAGGAGTACTGCATCAGCGAAGGCTGGATCCGCGTGCCCGCCGGCAAGACCGTCGACCGCAAGGGCCGGCCGCTGCTGATCAAGCTGAAGGGCAAGGTGGAGGCGTTCTACCGCTGAAGCAGCCTGGGCCGCGGCGCTTCCGCCCGTGGGTTGAAGCCCTGGCGAACCGCTTGGAACATTGCTAGGCTGGAACGAGGGAACCCTCGAGCCGGGCACAGACCCGATGGCTTGCGACGGAAGGCGGTACCGGGGGCCGGCGTGCTCCGGGCAAGGCCTTCAAGGGGCAGCGTGATGCGACTCCATCGCCGGTCCGCCTTCGCCTGCGTGCTGGCGGCGCTGTGCCGGCCCGCCGCGGCCGCCCCTGAAACCCTGCTGGGCAAGGTGCTGCGGACCGGGCGGCTGCGCATCGGCGTGCCCACCGACCTGCCCCCCTTCGGTTCGATGGGCCCGAACGGCCTGCCGCAGGGGCTCGACATCGACGTCGCGCGGCTCGTCGCCGCCCGCCTCGGCGTGGCGGCCGAACTGATTCCCGTGCCCTCGGCCCAGCGCGTGGGCTGGCTGCAGCAGGGCAAGGTCGACCTGGTCATCTCCACGCTGGGCCGCACCGCCGAACGGGAACGGCTGATCGACTTCAGCAACGACTATTCGTCGTTCTTCCTGATGGTGTTCGGCCCGAAGGCGATGCGGGTCTCGACCCCTGCGGACCTGGCCGGGAAGACCCTGGCCGTCACGCGCGGCTCGGTCGAGGACGGCGAAGTCACGCGCCTGGGCATTGCCGGCCTCGACATCCGCCGCTTCGACGGCAACGCGCAGACCCTGCAGGCCTACGTGGACGGCAAGGTCCAGCTCCTTGCCGCCGGCATCACCGCGGCCACGGCGCTGGGCATGCGCCACCCGGCCTTGTCGGTCGATGCCAAGCTGACGCTCAAGGAGTCGCGCAACCACATCGGGCTGCCGCGTGGCGAGACCGAATTCCGCGATCGGCTGAACCGCCTGCTGGAGGACGCCCGGCAGGACGGCGAGTTGCGCCGGATCACGGCCCGCTGGTTCAGCCGCACCGGCATGAAGTCCTGAAGGCGAGCAGGCGCCGACATGAGCCTCGCCCGCAGCTTCGTCTGGCAGTTGCTGATCCTGGTCTGCGCCGCGCTGGCGCCCCTGCTGGTGCTGCTGGCCTACACCACCGACCGCCACCTGGCCGACGCCGAGGCCAACGCGCTGAACAGCGTGCGCAACCGGTCGCTCCAGGTCGCCGAGCAGGCGACGCTGGTCGTCACGCGGGCGCGTGCCTTCCTCGCCTTCCTGGCCGAGCGCCCGGAAGTGGTGGCGCTGGACAAGCAGCGCTGCGACGACCTGCTTGGCCGCATGGTCACGATCGACCCGCTGTGGGCCAACATCGTCGTCGTCGGGCACGACGGCACGCGCGTCTGCGCCTCGCTGTACGGGCCGGGTCCCGTGCCGGACAGCTATGCCGCCTTCCCCTGGTTCCGGCAGGCGATGAGCAGCGACGGCTTCATCGTCAGCAAGCCCTTCCTGGCCGCCAGCGAGCAGGTGCCGGTGGCCGTGGCCACCCTGCCGCTGCGCGATGCATCGGGCCGCCGCATCGGCGGGGTCGGGCTGTCGCTGGACCGCTCGCAGTGGCAGGCGCAATGGAAGCACCTGGACCTGCCGCCGGCCAGCATCGTCGCGCTGATCGACGGCGAAGGCGCCGTGCTGGCGCAGATGCCGGAGGATGGCGAGCGGCTGCCGCCGACGCTGCTGGCGGCGCTGCGCCCCGCGCGCGAGGCAGCGGGCACGCCGGCCAGCGTGCGTGCGACGGCCCAGGGCGTCGAACGCGTCTATGCCGCCACGGCCTTGTCCGAGCGCGGCTGGACCGCCGTGGTCGGCGCACCGACCGAGCACGTGCTGGCCACCGCGCGCGCCGAGCGCCTGCGCAACCTGCTGGCGGTGGCCGCGGCCGTGACGCTGGCCATCGGCCTGGCGGCCTTCATCGCGCGGCGCCTGCTGCAGTCGCTGCGCGGCCTGGCGCGCACCGCGCGCGCCGCGGCCAGCGGCCAGCGCAACGCGCGCGCGCCCGGCAGCCCGGTGAGCGAGCTGGACGAGGTGGCGGTCGAGTTCAACCGCATGCTCGACGTGCGCGAGCAGACCGAGGCCAGCCTGGCCGAGGCCCAACGGCGCTACAGCGACATGCTGGACAACGTCGACTTCCTGGCCTTGATGGTCGGCCTGGACGGCACGGTCAACTACTGCAACGACCATCTGCTGCGCGTGACTGGCTGGCTGCGCCACGAGGTCATCGGCCGCGACTGGCTCGAACTGCTGGCGCCGCGCGGCGCGGGCACGCACGGCAACCTGCTCGACGACGCGCTGCGCGCGCTGGAGCTGCCGCGGCATTTCGAGCACAGCGTCGCCACCCGGTACGGCGAACGGCGCATCGTGCAGTGGAGCAGCTCGACGCTGCGCGCCGCCGATGGGGCGCGCCAGGGCGTGGCGCTGATGGGCCAGGACGTCACCGCCCGCCGCGAGGCCGAGCGGCGCGAGGCCCGGCTGGCCGGCTTCTATGCCGCGCTGTCGCGCACGAACCAGATGGTGCTGCGCGAACGCGAGCCGGCGGCACTGTACGAAGGCGTGTGCCGCATCTGCGTCGAGACCGGCCATGCGGCCATGGCCTGCGTGGTGCTGGACGGCGGCGACCACGGCGAACTGGCCGGCGCAGCCGGTCCCGCCAGCGAGCTGTTCCCAGCCCCCGCGCAAGGCGGCGCAGCCGGCATCGGCCTGCAGGGCGTGCTGCTCGGGCTGGTGCTGCAGCGTGGGCGGCACTGCATCAGCAACAGCCTGGACGAGCTGGAGCGTCCAGCCTACGAACACCTGCGGGCCCACGGCGTCGCCGCGCTGGCAGCGTTGCCGATCCGGCGCGGCGGGCGCAACTCATGGCTCATG